>Ga0187885_10000493_pt1 | contig 47559 bp, 51 predicted proteins | sample June2016WEW_20_1_3_FD_132970 | JGI IMG/M metagenome (GOLD analysis project Ga0187885, IMG submission 132970) | Peatland microbial communities from SPRUCE experiment site at the Marcell Experimental Forest, Minnesota, USA - June2016WEW_20_100 | ecosystem: Environmental > Terrestrial > Soil >...
GCCAGGCGAGGATCGAAGCGCCGATCATGTCAGTAACCCTGCTCCTTGAGTTCTTCGACCGTCAGTTTCCGATCGGGCTTCCGCTCCGGCATCAACCCGAGTTGGGCAAAACGCTCAAAGTACTTCGCCAGAACATCGCCCTCGAGATTTACGACATCGCCCGGATGCAACTGGTGGAGATTTGTGACCCGATATGTGTAAGGGATGACAGCCACGTTAAAGCCATTGGCACTAAGACAGGCGATAGTGAGACTGATTCCATCGATGGCGACGGATCCCTTGACGACCAGGTAGCGATCGAGTTCGGCAGGAACCGAGAATTCCATCTCCATCCCCTCGCCGATAGAAACCGCGGAAATCAATCGCCCAATGCCGTCGACATGCCCCAGAACGAAATGACCTCCGAGGCGGTCACCGATCGCGAGAGGGCGCTCGAGGTTGACAGAGATCCCCTCTCGGATTTTGCCCAGAGTGGTGCGCCGCAACGTTTCCATGGAAAGATCGCAAACGAAATCGCGAGTCTTAATCTCCACCACCGTAAGGCATACGCCGTTGACGGCTATGGAGTCCCCGGCTTTGAGCCCTGGTACCATCCCCTCTGCCTCGATCAGAAGAGTCGCGCCGCCGCCTGATGCGCTTCGGGCACGTATGATTCCGATCGCCTCGACTATTCCAGTAAACACTGGCCCTCCTTGCGGAAAACCCGTTCAGATCGTAGCACTTTGCGGCGCCGGGTCGACGGCAGCCTTGGCGCCTCTTCTCAGTTTTAGCACCCGCGCGACCTCGCGAGGAGTCAAGAAGCGGAAATGGCCAACCGGCAGGCCTGCGGCGGTCAAAAAACCGATGCGCGTGCGGCGCAGTTTGACGACGGGATGCTGGATCGCGTCAAACATCTTTCTTATTTCACGGTTCTTTCCCTGCGTCAGCGTCACTTCGAGCCAAGCGTGCTTTACTTCCTTCAGTGGACGAATCTTGCACGGCGCCAGCCTGGTACCATCCGGCAGGCGGCTTCCTGAACAAAGACGCTCCAGAGCGGTTCCTTCAGGAATCCCGCGCACTTTTACCTGGTAGACCTTGGGCAACGCGTCGCCGGCATCCGTTACAATTTTGGCGAATTCACCATCGTTGCTGAGGAGGATCAGCCCCTCCGTGCTGCAGTCAAGACGTCCCACGGGAAAGAGCTTTTCTTTGACCCGGACTATATCCGTGACTTTGACCCGGCCCCCTGGATCCGAAACGGTGCAGATAACCCCTTTCGGCTTGTTTAAAAGCACATACAGCTTTCGCGAACGCATCCGGATGAGCTTGCCATCGAGTTTGATATGGTCGGCATCCGCATCGGCCTTGGCGCCGAGGGTATTGATGATGCGCCCGTTTACGGTGACACGTCCAGCCTGAATCAGCAGTTCCGCTTTCCTGCGCGAAGCGATCCCGGCTGCCGCGATGATCTTCTGGAGTCGCTCAGGCATCTTTTTATCCGGCTACGACAGCTCACTGGCCATCTGGGTAAATTCCTCGAGGGTGGGCAGTTCCGCCAGATCCTTGAGGCCGAAGTGTACGAGAAAATCCTTCGATGTCCCATACAGAATGGGGCGGCCGACTACTGCCTTTCTCCCGATGATGACAACCAGTTTTTTCTCGAGCAGCGTATGGAGTGCGGTAGTGGACTTTTTCCCCCTGATGGCCAGCACCTCGGCCAGCGTCACGGGCTGCTTGTAGGCGATGACAGCAAGAGTCTCAAGCGCCGCCATTGACAGCTTCGCACCAGGCTTGGTTTTCAGGTACGCGCGTACGTATTCGTGGTGCTCCGGCCGCGTGGTCATGCGAAAACCGCCGGCGATTTCACGGATCCACATACCGCCGGGGCGCGCATTGAACTGCTCGGCCAGCCGTTGCAGAGCCGTTTCGATCTTGTCGAAACTTTCGTCCGGCAAAACCTCTTTTAATTGCTCGGGCCGGACCGGATCATCGGCCGCATAAATGATCGCTTCCAGGATAGGTTGGAGCTCTTCGATTTCCATAGGACCTATGCAGTTTCTCCGCTGGTGTCGCTCTTGGTGATGTGAATCTCTTCAAAGGCATGCTTCTGGGAAAGCAGGATCTCGTGCAACCTGACCAGTTCCAGTAGTGCCAGAAACGTTACAATCAGATGTCTCTTCGAGGGCGACTTGTCGAAAAAGGAAGAAAAGATCATGGAGTCATGCACCATCAAGAGCCGGCGCAGCTCCGCCAGCTCTTGCTCAATTGTGACATCCTCCTGGTCGAGCTCCATGGCGCCTTGAGCTTCGAAGCGCTTTACCACCTCGGCAAATGCTTTCAGCAGATCGAACAGCGTGACGGCGACAACTCCCTTCTCATCTTCGCGCACATCTTGCGGGGGGCTGTTCCAGACCGCGTTTTCCACTTCCTCGCGTGTATAGAGCATCTGTGCGGCATTCCTAAACTTCTGGTGTTCCAGAAGCTGATACACGAGCTCCTTCCTGGGATCCTCCGAAAGCTCATCCGGAGGCGACTCCTGCACAGGATCGGGAGGAAGCAGCATGCGCGATTTGATGTAGATGAGAGTGGCCGCCATCACCAGCCAGTCTCCTGCCAAATTGATGTTCAAATCCTGCATGAGGTGGAGATAGCTCAGATATTGCTCCGTGACGTGAGCGATGGGGATGTTCCAGATATCGAGTTCCTCCCGCTTGATCAGATGCAAAAGCAGATCGAGAGGACCCTCGAATCCCTCAAGGCGGATGGTCATCGCCGGCCCGTCTGCAGAAACGCCCAACAAATCCTGGTTTTCCGTTCCGTCCATGGCTGTCTTCTAGACGCGCAATTGTGCCGTCGATCCCGGACAGGGTCCGCAGAAACGCTTGCCGCCGAACCTCATTTCATAAGCGAACAAGCAACTCGAGCAAAAACCGCACCGGCAGGAAAATGAAATTAAAAAAGCCCAGAAACATGAGCGCGTAAATTATCAAAATACCATACGAACCCACCCGCGCCAAAGCCCTGGCGGCATCGTAGGGAAGCAACTGATAAAGCAGCCAATGCCCATCGAGAGGGGGGATTGGAATCAGATTAAACAACGCCAGTGCAAGATTGATTACGAAGGCAAAAAAAAGCAGTCCCAGTAACGGGACCAGAATCGTGCTCTCGCGCGGGATGCGCATCGTGAAAGCCATGTTGATAATGATACCGTTGGCAATGGGCGAGGAGAGCTTGAGAGCTGCGAGGAGCACGAACGCCGCGCCGGCGGCAATCAGGTTGGAGCCGGGTCCTGCCAGGGAAACGAAAATCTGGTCTTGATGAGGATTCCTCAGATGAACCGAATTCAGCGGCACGGGTTTTGCCCATCCGATCAAGGGCATTCCCGTGACGAACTGCAACAGGGGGAATAGGAGAGTTCCCACGGGATCAATGTGCGCGATCGGATTAAGAGTCACCCTCCCCATATAGCGGGCTGTGTGGTCACCGCAGCGATCGGCCACCCAGGCATGCGAGGCCTCGTGAATGCTGAGGGAGAAAAGCAGCACGACAAATTCGATCAGGACACTTGCAACGTCAATATGTTGTAGAAAATCCGCCACTTTTCCCCCGGCAGTCGATCATCAAATCGACGAACTATATCACACCGGGCGGCGGCTCAGGCGTGCGTTTTTGCACGGCGGCGACCGTAAGGCCGCAGGCGCTCGCGGCCCACCCCTGCCTGTCGCCGGTGGATTGCTACTGGCACAGGGTGGTTCCAAATGCTAGACTTTGCTGACTTTGGGGCAAGTCTTATGGAATGGGCGTTACCGCTGACGATGGTGCTGTACACGCTGGGGCTGATGCATTCGATTTTCGGTTTCTACCGGAAGCGGCAGGGCTTTGTCACCGTGGCTTTGTGCCTGGTTGCCGTCGGCTTTGCCAGCCACACGTTGTTTCTTGTCCTGCTTGGGATCAGGGTGCATCATCTGCCCATCACGAACCTTTCGGAATCGCTCTCTTTCTTCGCCTGGTGCATCACGCTGACCTTTATCGCCGCGCACTTCCGATATCGAATCAATGTCCTCGGTGCATTCGTTCTTCCGCTGGTGTCTCTGCTCATGATCTTCTCAGAATCCATCTGGGAGGAAAATCATACGATTCCGCCGCTACTGAAAAGCCGGTGGCTTTACTTTCATGTAAGCGTTGCATTTCTGGCCTATGCCGCGTTTTTCCTGACCTTCATCTCCGCGATTCTCTACTTGATCCAGGAAAAGGAGCTGAAGGCCAAGAACTTTCGCTTTTTCTACTTCCGGCTTCCTTCTCTGAAGGTATGCGACGAGTTACTCCGGCGCTCGCTGTTCGTTGGCTTTGTATTGATGAGCGTCACGCTCATGACCGGAGCGCTATGGGCTCAACAGGCGTGGGGACGATTCTGGAGCTGGGATCCGAAAGAAACGGCTTCCTTGGTAACCTGGGCTATTTACCTCCTGCTGGTCAATTACCGCCTTTCCGCCAGTTGGCGCGGCCGCTGGGCCTCCTACATCAGCATTGCGGGGTTTATATCGATGCTGTTTACCTTCGGAATCAACAAGGGGTTACACACGTACTTATAGATACTCTCTCGAATCGGTCGGCAGTATGGCCTACGCGGCCTGCCTCGGATTTGCGACCTCCGCATTTGTTCCCTATCATCCTGAAGGCCGCAGCAAAGATTGGACGCAGCGCGTGCGGTGACGAAATGTTGAATCTGGTGATTGTCGGGCTGAACCATCGCACGGCGGAATTGGATGTCCGTCAGCGCGCCAGCATCCCCGAATCGGAGTTGCCGGAGGTGTTGAAACGCATGACGCAGCGGCCCGGCATCGAGGAGGGCATGATCATTTCCACCTGCAATAGGGTGGAGCTGCTGTCGCGAGTCAGTGCGCCCGAAAAAGGTGTGGACGCGCTCGAATCCTTTCTTTCCGAAGCCTGCCGGATTCCCGAGGAAAGGCTTCGAGATCATCTCTACCGCCACGTAGGGAATCAGGCCGTGCGTCACATCTTCCGGGTCGCCTGCTCGCTCGATTCCATGGTGCTGGGTGAGGCGCAAATCCTTGGACAGGTGAAGTCCTTTTACGGCATCGCCGTGGGAGCATCGACGGTCGGGTACCATATAAACAGCCTGATGCAGGCGGCCTTTCACACGGCCAAACGAGTGCGCGCCGAAACCAGCATCGGAGAGTTTTCGGTCTCCGTCAGCTCGGCAGCAGTGGAACTGGCGCGAAAGATCTTCGGCGATATCAGCGACAAGAGCATTCTGATCGTCGGATCCGGCGAAATGGGCGAACTCGCAGCGCGGCATCTGGTTTCCAGCGGCGCGAGCCTGATCCGCGTCGCCAATCGCAGCCCCGAGAAGGCGGAGATCCTTGCGTCCCAACTCCATGGCGAGGCAGTTCCTTTCGGGAAACTGGGGAGCTGGATTTCGAAGTCTGACATTGTCATCACTTCCACCGGAAGCCCGGACATCATCATCGACCGTGCCATGGCTCAGGCAGCGGTTTGGCAAAGAAGAAACGAACCGATCGTTTTCATCGACATTTCGGTTCCCCGAAACGTGGATCCGGCCGTGGGTACGATCGACAACGCCTTCTGTTATGACATCGACGATCTTGGAGCGGTCGTGGAGGCGAGCGTCAGCGAACGGCGCAAGGCAGCGGCTCTTGCCGAAAAGATCGTCGAGGAAGAAGTGGAAGCCTTCTGCGCTCGCCTGAAATCTCGTGATGTGGGGCCGATGGTTGCGCGGCTTCAGGACAAGATCGAGGAGATCTGCCAGGCCGAGCTCAATCGTTTTATGAGACGCGCGGGCCCACGCGACGAGCGCGATATTCAGGAGCTCGAATGGATGGTGTCGCGTATCGCTGGAAAGATCGCGCATCCGCTGGTCATGCAGCTGCGCGGCGCTGACCACAACCCTGTCCATCGCGAGGCCTACGTGGAAACGATCAAACGCATCTTCAAAATCTAGGAAGAAATGGGGACCTATGTTGAAGATCGGCACCCGGGGCAGCACCCTGGCCCAGAGGCAAACCGAATGGGTGCGACAGAGGATCCTGGAGCGCGTGCTTGATGCGAGCATTGAAATAAAAATCATCAGCACGTCCGCGGACAAAGACACCAGGACATCGATTCGCTCCGGTTCGGCCACAGGCGTGTTTGTGCGTGAAATCGAAGAGGCCTTGCTCAAATCTGAGATTGATCTGGCTGTGCACAGCATGAAGGACTTGCCCACCAAAATTCCCGATGCCCTCGATATTGGCGCGATTCCAGCACGCGAGGATGCCCGCGATGCCTTGATTGCCAGTGAGCAGATTCACAAGCTCGATGATCTGCCGCGGGGGGCAGTAATCGGCACGGGAAGCGTCCGGCGACAGGCGCAGATCCTGGCGCGCAGGCCGGATCTGGCCGCCAAGGATATTCGCGGAAATGTGGAAACAAGGCTGCAGAAACTGGCGGCTCGCAGCTATGACGCGATTATTCTGGCGTGCGCCGGCCTGAATCGGTTGGATATGCATGGACGCATCGGATGCATTCTGGACTGGAGCGAAATGTTGCCGGCTCCGGGCCAAGGCGCCCTGGCACTGGAGATGCGCAAAGACGACCGGCGCGTCGCCACCATGATCGCAGGTCTCCACGAGCCATCGACAGCCGCGTGCGTGCTTGCCGAACGCGCCTTCCTTCGGCGCATGGGAGGAGGATGCAACAGCCCGATCGCTGTGCACGCGCGTCTCGTACATGGCATATGCTTCATCGAGGGTCTGGTGGCTACTCCGGACGGGCGCACCATGCTCCGGGATGATTGCCGGTGTGCGCTTGCGGCTGCCGGCGAATCGGCCGAAGACCTGGCCGATAAACTCCTGTCCATGGGAGGAGCGGGGATTCTCCAGTCGCTTCGCTAAACCATGCACAAGGCCTCCACGCCGCTTGCCGGCAAGAGTGTAGTGATCGCGTGCAGTGAATCAAAATCGGAGGCGCTCGCCTCCGGCTTGGGAGCGCTCGGCGCCGAAGTCCGCATTTTCACCATCCTCTCGATCCGCGAAACCCAGGATAAAAGCGCGCTGGACGCTGCCTTGGATCATCTTCATGAATACGCATGGATCGTATTCACAAGCACCCAGGGAGTGCGTTTCTTCCTCCGCCGCATGGAGGAGAGGGGCATCCCCAAACGCTTGGATCGGGATTTGCAGATCTGCGCCGTCGGATCGGCGACTGCCGCCGCCCTTGAGACTGCGGGAATTTGCGTATCCCTGGTTCCCAGGGAATATGTGGCGGAGGGAATTCTCAACTCCTTCAAGGAAAAATACGGCACCCTCAACGCCCTCGCTGGATTGCGCATCCTGCTTCCTCGAGCCCGGGAGGCTCGTGATCTGATTCCGCGCACTCTCGAGGCCGCAGGTGTCCGGGTCGATGTCTCGCCCTGCTACGAGAACGTCCTGCCGGAAATCGACAGCAAGCAGCTGCAGGCTTTATTCGCTTGCACTCCCGACCTTCTGGTTTTTACCAGTTCATCGACGGTAAAAAACTTTATCGCTCTGATCGGTTCCCAGAGGGGAAAACAAATTCTCGCGCAGGCAACCGTCGCAGCGCTCGGGCCGGTCACGGAGAGCACCCTGGCAGCTTTTGGGAAGCAAGCCGAGATTCGGCCAAGCAAGAGCACCATCGCCGTGCTGCTCGAAGCGATTCGCAGCTACTACGAGAGCCAACCTGAGAGAGATTAAAGAAGGCCTCAAACGTGTTCTCGGCCTTTCGTGAACCTGGCCGAGCTCAGAGGACTGATTTTACGATCATCTGCATTGACAAATAAATTGATCTAGTCTAGTCTGGCTTTATGGTGATCAACGTTTATCAGGCAAAGACAAAGCTGTCGCAATTGATCGACCGGGCTGCCGAAGGGGAGGAGATCGTCATCGCGCGAAACGGGCGACCGGTTGCGAGACTGATCCCCTGCGACCAGAGCCGGGCTCCTCGGAAACTTGGCATACTTGCCGGGCGGATTCATGTGTCTGAGGATTTCGACGCCCCATTGCCGGAGGAAATCCTGGCCCGATTCGAGGGAAATCAGTGAGGCTGTTGCTCGACACTCATGTCCTGATATGGACCTTGTCTGACCCGGGGCAGTTGCCCGACGCGCTCCGCGCAGCGATTGAAGCGCCTTCAAACGTCGTTTACGTGAGCGCCGCCAGCGTTTGGGAAATCGCCATCAAGGCCGCTATTGGAAAGATTGACTTCCCTGCAGAAGACTTCCCAGGTGCCATTGCTGAAATTGGCTTTATGGAATTGCCGGTGACTGTAGCGCACGCCCACGCAGTGCGCGGGCTGCCGCAGCACCATCGCGATCCCTTCGACAGGATGCTGGCAGTCCAGAGCTCGATCGAGAAACTTACACTGATCACCAAAGATCCCGTCTTCACTCTCTACGGAACCAAGACGATGTGGCGTTGAAGATCCACGGTCCTCACAATCCGCGAGACCACCCGTATGATCGGTCAAATCGGTTGTTTATGCGGCACGAGGCGATATCTACCTGTTGCGCGTGGGCGGCTCCAACCCGGTAAACCTCACCAAGGATTCTCCAGCAGACGACACTCATCCTTCCTTCTCCCCGGATGGCGAGAGCATCGCATTTCGCTCGGAGCGTAACAGCGGCGCGATCTTTGTGATGGGAGCCACCGGCGAGTCTGTGAAGCGGATTGCCGACTTCGGATACAATCTTGCATGGTCTCCCGATGGAAAGGAGATCGTGATCGACACGGAGCATATCCTTCATCCCGACCGCCAACTGCCCGGACATGGGCCCTTATGGATCGTGAATGTCGCCGGCGTGGCTGGCCGATGGCCGGCGACTCATTTTTGCTGAATCATCGGCTACGACACCAATCGATAACAAGCTCTATATCCTCGACACACACTCACGGAAGTGCCGCGAGATCTTCCGCCTCCCTCAGGGGTACTTCTTAGATGGGCTTGCCATCTCCCCCGATAATCGCACCATCTATTTTCCCCTCCTCACCATCGAGGCCGACCTCTGGCTGCTTTCTTTGCGCTGATCAGAATGGATCCTGAATTCACCAAGTTCGCTTGCACTTCTCAGAGACTTATCTGAAGTTCCCGCAGGCAAGGCAAAGGAGTCGGGCCGCGCAACGGTTCGTCACTCGACGTGGGCCATGACCTCAACGCCAGGAATAAGGCGGAAATGTTCATCGGTACTAAGCACTACCGCGCCCATTCGTCGGGCACAGCAGCCGATGATCACGTCCGGCAAAGGCAGCGTCAGACCCTGTCGATCCAGTCGCCACAGAGTCTCTTCAACGCTCTTCCAGATCCATTCGTCCGTGGGAACGCAGATCATGACATCCCAGAAGTCTTGGAAGCGTTTCAAGACCCGGCGTTCCCGAAGACCCCTCCCCACTTCGCAGCGCACCACACCGCAAACAGCAAGATCCCTCGCCGCAGCGATCAGAGCCAGCGCACGCAGGGGATCCTGGCCGCGGCGGAGCAGATGGATGTAGAAACTGCTGTCAACGAGAACGGGACTTGCGGCCATAGGTCCTTCGCACCTCTGAACAATAAAGAGTTGTTTCCGGATCCGAGGCGGGATGGAATGCACCTTTCAGTTTCTCCGATGTCAGTCCGAGCCCTTCCCTGGCGAGACGGACCAGTTCAGCGCGACGGTCTATCTCACGCAAGGCAAGGTCGACCGCCTTCGTTTTGCTGGTAACCCCGGTTGCCACCATGACCCGCTCCAAAAGAACCTCGTCGATATGCATAGTCATTTTCATACAGTCAAAGTATGGCATAAATGCCATATCACTGTCCACGGCCGGATCCCTCACTGAAGTTTTGAAATCAGTTCCTGCAGAGTCACTTACTTCCTCAGGTTCGACACGGACCCTTTACCGGTTCCCCGTCCTTTATTTCCTGGCTGCGGGAGACGTTGCGTCGGCGAGCAGATCAATTGCGGTTTTGAGAACCAGAAAAATCTGTCCACTGTCCTCCTCGGACAAAACCACCGGGTCCTCTTCCTGTTCGGGGGCCTCAAAAAGAGCTTCGATCAGATATTTCATGACGAACGGCTGCGGCATTGCAATTGACTCCGCGGCTTTCGCAAGAAAGCGTTCGTGGGCTGCCAGGTAACGCTCGCAGAACTTTTCGTTTCCCTCGTAGGCCGCCTCGATCTCACGTTGCTTCAATTGGCGAATCCGGCCAAAAGCCGCTTTCTCAAAAACCCGATAGATTACAGTAAACAAATACAAGGACAACTCGTGTGCATCAACACCAAGATCCTCCGTGAACACGATGACAAAGGAGAGCAGATTGCTCTGGCATTTGCCTATCCGGTTTATAAGTTCTCGAGCTTGCTCTGCAGAGCTGGAGCCTACCTCTTGCCAGGTTTCTTCAACAAGTTCGTTTGGAATCACATACATAGGCTGGCTCGTGACACCAGGGTCCCTATCGGGCCCCGATACATTTGCCGTGTGTCGGGTTTCGCTATTCAATGACCCGCCTACCGCAGGCGTCACAATTGCCGGTCGCCGTGGCCACTCGCTCGGACATGCCGATGAGCGGCAGCCATTTCCCCTTTGCGCCGCTCTTTGCTGAGCCCTGACTACTTCTTGGGCGGTTCAAACGAGACATCAAACTTGACTTCTGTCTCGACGACCTCGCCGTTTTTTGTCGCCGGCAGAAAGACCCAGCTGGCTTTTACAGCCTCCATCGCACGCTCATCCAGTCCGTGGCCCAAGCCCTTGACTATGGACACGCTCAGAATCGCGCCGTCCCTGGTGATGGTAGCGGAAAGTCTGACCTTCCCAAATGTGTTGGTTTTGCGCGCCTCATCAGTAGGCAAGATCTCCGGACTTTCCAGAATGCGAGGTGGGTTCACGCCATCGGATAAAAGCAGGTTTTGCCAGTCACGATCCCATTCCGAAGTGCCATCGGTGTTGGTGGCTCTGCCAAGGTCTGAGATGCCAGCCTTATGTAGAGCCGTCTGCGGATCAGGGCTTTTCATGTCCAGATCACCCACCTCCGTGCCGAGCTGGTCGTACTGGGACCGGTCGATGGGCGTCATATAGAAGCGCTTCGCGCCTATGCGCACGCTGATCTCTTCGATGCGGTCCTGCTCGTGGAATGCGCCTAGAATATTGAGCCCCTTGAAGGAGTTACCATTCAGCAGGAACGATGCGCTGTAACGGTAGCTGGTTCCCCGTGTAGTCTTGGTCGGCAGGTCAAAGACCTGCCCTATGTAAAACTGCCCGGAGGAACCCTTATAGATAAACTCGTTCGGCTGCACCACAATCACATATTCGGATAAATTGAAGAAGTTGAGCACGAAAGTATGCGGGCCGGCAACTTCTGCGGTGATGATGTACGGCGCCCCTACGAAAGCGAACGCTTTGGGAGGCTCCGCAGCCCGGGCTGCAGGAAGCACCGTGACCACGAACACGGCGATTGCCGAAGCCACGAGATGCAGGATAGGATCTCCTATCCACATGCGCTTTCCTGGTCCACGAGATTCCCGCCTGGATGGAAGCCCGGGCACCTGCCCCTGGCACTGCGTTCTTGCGCTCATGTGGATAGCTCCTGTGCCAGCAGGCCCAGCAGGGCAGCGCGCCGCGGGATATCGGCGATCCGAATGTGCTCATTCAAGGCGTGAGCACCATCGCCATCAACTCCCAGCCCATCGAGAGTAGGAATGCCGAGTGCCGCGGTGAACGAGCCATCACTCCCACCGCCGGTTTTCCCTTCACCCAGATCGAAGCCAAGAGTAGTCGCCAGCGACTTCGCCTTTTGATAAAGCCCGGACACTGCCGGAGTTCGTTCCAGAGGAGGTCGATTGATGCCCCCTTCCAATTCGATGCCGCACCGCGCGTCCACCGGGCGCAGCCTGCGGATGCGTCTTTCCAGACGGTGGCCATCCATGAGCTTTGAAAACCTGAAATCTATCTCCGCGCGGGCGCTGTCCGGCACTACGTTCGCTGCGGATCCGCCTGCTGTCTTTCCGACGCTCACCGTGATTCCCCGGTCGTAATCGGTCATTCGCTGCAGCCTGATTACCAGGCGGCTCAGTTCAAGGATGGCGTTGGCGCCCTTGGCATGATCGACACCCGCGTGCGCGGAGATACCTCTTACGCGGAGATGAAAATGCCCGACGCCCTTGCGAAAGGTCTTGACCATGCCACCGGGAAGCGGCGGCTCCAGACACAAAACCGCCCGGCAAAGCCTGGCGATGGGTTCGAGCACCGGCAGTCCACCGGCAGATCCGATCTCCTCATCGGAAGTGAACAAGAACATCACATCCGAGCCTGCCTTGAAGAGCCCTTTCCTGAATGCAGCGCACAGCAACAGGCAAAGCACGATGCCGATTTTCATATCGAACACACCGGGTCCGAAGGCATTACCTTCCCGGATCATGAAAGGACGTTCGGCGGCAGTGCCCGGCGGCCACACAGTGTCCAAATGGCCTAACAGGAGGATCGGACTGCCCGAGCCGGTTCCGCGCCACACCGCTTTGAGCGCATTTCCACATCCGTTCATGGGAATGATACTTGCAGGAGCACCCCGAGCCTCGAACTCCTGAGCAAGGGATTCCGCCAGCCTGTCAATCCCCGATTTATCCGATGAATACGACTCCATCTCGACCAATTGCCGCAGCAGGGAGAGTGCCTCTTCGAGATGATCGTCGAAAAAAGCAACCAAGTCATTTGGCTCAATCATAGATGGAATCAGTCGGGCAAATCACATTTGCAGATGAACTCTGCCGGTCCGGTAAGCAGCAACTCACCGGGAGGCTTCCATCGAACCAACAGGCGCCCCAGGTCTACTTCCACCATGACCGGGCTTTCCACCCTGCGATTCAGAATCGCAGCTACTGCCGCTGCCGCGCTTCCCGTGCCCGATGCGAGCGTCGGTCCGACGCCGCGTTCCCAAAAGCGTGCGCGGATGCGGTGGCGATCCATAACCTGTACAAACTCAACGTTCGTGCGGTTTGGGAAGCAGCTTAGCCCCTCGAGGACAGGTCCCAGGGTTTCGACCGGAGCCTTGGTGACGTCCAGCCAGAAGGTGCAGCAATGCGGATTCCCCATCGAACTGATTGTAACCCTTAGTACCTCACCGCCGACCGTCAGGGGAAAATCGATGAGCTGGGCCGGGCGCGTCCCCAGCCGAACCGGGATTTTTGCGGAATCCATCTCCGGGCACCCCAGGGAACTCTCAAAGGTGTAGGTTCTGTCTTTGCGGCCTGTGAGAGCAAAGGCCTTGATCCCGGAGACCGTTCTGATTCTGATAATTTTGGTTGAGATCTCTTCGCTGTGAACAAGGTAGGCTGCCAGGCAGCGTGTGCCGTTCCCCGACATTTCCGCGCGGCTGCCATCGGCGTTAAAGATCAAGGCTGACACGTCGGCAGCGGCATCGTCCGGGGTCGGTTGAAAGAACACGACTCCATCGGCGCCGATCCCGATGTAGCGCTGGCACACTCTCCGAGCCAGGGACTTGAGGGAACTTCCACGCGCATCCTCCTTATTGACCACCAAAAAGTCGTTTCCGAGCCCGTGCAGTTTCGCCATCAACATAAGCAGAGGACCGTCAATCTCCCGGCGACCTGCCCAGCGCCTGCTTCAAAGTTTCGATGATCGGCACCGGAGTAGGATCCACAGAATTCAGGCAAGCCAAATACAAACTGACAAAATCTCCCAGACAGATAACGGAGAAGATTCTTGCAAGGGGTGATTCACCTTCGCTCCAGACTTCATAAACAGGAGAAGCCTTGCGCGCAATGATTTCACGCGTCAAATCTAATCTGCGCTGTACCTGTGGATGGTCCTCCATATCGCGAAGAAACACAACCGCGATCTGCCGCAATGATCGAGATGGCAATTCCCATCCCACAAGTTCATTGTGGTTCATCTCGGGTAGGAGATGGTGGAACGCCAGATTCTTGGCGTTTTCTTCCAGCTGCCCGCGCCACCGTACGGCAGCAGGCTCCAAAATCGAATTAGCAGCGTACAGAGCGACAATACGGCCGTGAATCGCATGTGCCATTAATTTCGCCCGGTTCTTATGCACGGGCACTTCCGGCGCGTACGCGGCGACAAGCTGCTTCAGCACCGCGACGGTCTCTCGCAAGGATGCGCTCATATCCGGAGCCAGTTTCAAAGCCGTCATGGCACCGAGGAGGAAGACCGCGGAATAGCCAAGCGCTGCCCGAGGCGGCAGTCCCGACGGCAGTGGCATCACCGGATGCCCGTGGGAATGAGCCAGGGAGGCCAACTTTCCTCCCGAGGTAACACAAATGATGGCGGCGCCTGCTAGACGGGCCTGCTCATACGCGGAAAGCGTCTCCTCGGTATTCCCGGAATAACTGCTGGCAAACAGGACCGTGGAGGGGCCAACGAACCTCGGCAATCGATAACCGCGACACACTAAGAATGGTATCTCGAGCCAGGAGGTCGCCATCGCCCGGATCACGTCGCCGCCGATCGCCGAGCCTCCCATGCCGGCAACCACTACGGTCGCGATCGGCGCCGCGGACGTCAGGGACAGGGTGCGCACCATTTGAGCGGCACCTTCAATCTGTGCAGGGAAGGATTGAATCAAATGTCCCATGTCGCCAGGATCGAGAGATTCCCAACGATCCGGCTGATCGAGAATGGACAAGATTTTACCTCGCTCTGACCGAGTGCAGCAGATTGAAACAGCTGTCGCGGAACGAGATCATGTCGAGCGGTTTGGGGAAAAACAGATCCGCGCCCGCCGCCAGCGCCCTTTGACGGATCGCCGGATCAGGAACGCCGCTGATGGCGACAATCTTGATCTTCTGCGTCACCGGACTGCCCTTCAGCCTTTGGCAGACCTCAATCCCGTTCATACCGGGCATCATAATATCCAGGATGAGCAGATCCGGCTTGCGCTCTCCGATGATCAGGAGCGCCTCGACACCGCTCCGCGCGCCGGCAATTTCGATCTCCCCGTCGGTGATGCGCATGAGCGAAGTCAGCAGATCGATGATGTCCTTTTCGTCATCGACGATTAGTATGAACGTGGGCACTTCTGCCAATTCCGTCGGGATAGGCATCCCGAACTCTTTCATGAAGCTGATCAAATCTTCCCGACGAACTCTTCTGTGTCCTCCAGGTGTGACATACGCTTTCAGTTTCTTTTCCTTGACCCAGTTTTGGACAGTCGTCGGGTTGACCTCGCAGATCTGGCTGATTTCAAAGGTTGTAAGAAATGATTTTTGGGACATCTTTCCGATATATCGTTGTTTCATGCGGGCTTCAGATTATCCCGTCACGTGCGGTTGCGTCAAGCAAAGCGCAACGAAATCTGAAAACTTGAAGTGCTGGCACGTAGGTGATGATGTTTCGAGCTTTCTGAACTCGAAAGAAACTAACTTTGATCTTCCTGTGCGCCGGTCCCGGCGTCGCGTGATGGACAAAGCCGGCATCGTCTCACAGGAAGCGTGCAATAATCATCGTCATGTCGTCATCGCGCTCCTCCTCAAATGCCCAGCTCAACACTTCATCTACAATTGCCTTCTGCAGCTGTTCAGCAGATAAATCGCGCTTGTGTCCGACCAAATCGATGAGGCGTTGTTCGCCGAACTCCTCGCCGTACTCGTTCACGGATTCGGTAATGCCATCCGTGTAGGCGAGAAGGATGTCTCCCCTTTGCACTTGGATGGATTCCTGCGTGAATTCGGCATCGGGAAAAATCCCGATCACGGTACCCCCGGTGCCAAGGCGTTTTAGCCCCTGCGCGCAGAAGTATAGCGGTGGATTGTGTCCTGCATTGCAGTAGGTGAGAGCGGAATTCGGTTCGTCATAGAGCGCATAGAAAAAGGATGCAAACTTGTTCGCTGACGTGAAGTTGTAGATTTGTTCGTTCAGCGCCTTGACGACGCCGGCGACGTCCCCGTTGCCCGCACGCAACTCGGAGACAGAACCGCGAGAAAAAACGTAGCTCCGAAGCGTCGCCTGCAGGTTGGCCATCAGCAGAGCCGCCGAGATCCCCTTTCCGCAGATATCTCCGAGCGCCAATCCCAACCGATGCTCGTCGAAACGGAGAAAATCGTAATAGTCGCCACTGACGATGCGAGCCGGAAGACACAGCCCCGTCAATTCCATCTTATCCATCTGCGGAGCCTGCTTGGGGAAAAGCTGTTCCTGCACTTCCTTGGCGATTTCCAGTTCACGTTCGAGCCGTTCTTTTTGAACGCGCTCCTTGACCAAGGTCTGAACGTATTCGGTCATCTGATTGAAAGATTTCGCGAGGGCACCCAGTTGATCATCCGACTTCACCACAATACGATGGCTGAAGTCGCCTCGCCGAATGAACTCGGTTCCACGATCGAGGTTATGAACTGCGCTCGTTATCGACTTCGTCAGGAGTATTCCTCCGATCAGGGAGGCCAGCTCCACTGCTAGAAAGACGACGACGACCAGCTCGAGAATACCCAAAATGGTTTGACTCACCTTGCTCTCGAGAGGAAATACATTATGGATCAGTTTGGAGGTCGAGAGTTCCACAAACAGAACCGTATCCATCGGACCGGCGTCCGCACCCGGTCCCATTTCCGTCCCGTTACTCCAGGAATATGGGTACAGAGGCATCGACCATACCGGCCTGTCCACAGATTGGGTGCTATCGGTCAGGTCAAAAGTCGAGTATAGAATGTTTTTTTTGATAATCGCGGTGTCCGGCAAAACACTCAACCCGGTGTTCGGCACGTGGTCGGCAAGCAGCAAATCCTGACCCAGAGCCGCTCTCAGGCGTTCGAGCATGTCGCCATCAAACGGCACCGAGACTTCCAGGCTATACGTCATTCCGGTGCGGAACTCCCCGAACACCATGCTTCTGAGGTACAAGAGCCCGTGCCGCTTTTTCTCCGTATTTGGCGTTTGGTACAGCATCGGCTGCATATCTTCATACACGAGCCCGCTGAATTCATGATCGCCCGTCCAGCGAGGCACCTGGTAGTCCGTCAAATCGGACGCCAGACTGCCGACACCGTACAGATAGGTCTTACCTTTGTCCGAATCCCTCACGCGCAGCAGGATGAACGCGTTCCGGTAGTCGCCCAACATGTATTTTGCGTCGCGATCGAGCACCGCTTTGAGGGCAAAGGCATCGGCGGTCGTTCCCGACATCGCCTCCTGCATGTCTGCGCTCAAGGAAGAATTGAAGGCGTGAATCTTGACTGTGTGCAGCCCGATCTGTTTTTCGATCAGGTAGTAGCTTAACTGATAATAAAAGAGAAGTCCGGAAACGTAGAGGATCACCACTACGAGAACAATGGGGATGGCCGCAATCAGAATATGAGCAAAAATCAGCCGGCTCCGGATCTTCCAGAGCAACTTGCCGCGCACCACGGAAAACAGCTTCCAGCCATAGTAAACTGCAGGCAGTACCAGCAGGAATGTGAGCAGATCGAGGCTGAATTGGATTCCCGGAGAGAGCGAATTCTCAACTGCGCGAGGAAGCAGCAGGAATCTCAAGACTCCAAGAATGATGAGGGCCACTGTAAACTTGCCCATGCCCGATTTGGGAAATCTCTGCTGCACTTTCTCTCCACCGGCAACCGTTTCACATCAGCGATGGCTCTGCTTCTCCGCGCACGTCATCCTTATCAAGGACCCGATTTGCCGTGGAGACGCAGAGTGACTGACTTTTCAATCTTGAAAATCCGTTGCGCAATCTCCTGCAAGTCCGGCTGTTTGACATCCTGCAGGCGGCCGAGAAAACCCTCATATCCCGCGAGCCCGTGTCCCCCGAGAACGCTCTGGACCACGTCGGCGATCTGTTGAAAACGGCTCTGCCTCCGGATCAACAAGCCTGCAGCCGCTGAATTCATCGCGGCGCGGTAGTCCCGGTAGGTGATGGGACCAGTCGCCAGGCGTTGCACCTCTTCCGTCATCGCCTGCAGCGCATCCTCCTCAACCTCGGGCTCCGCGGCAAGACAGGCAACAACGCTCCCGCCGCGCAATTCGGATCGGTAGCTCAGAGAGACACGGTAGACCCTTTGCATGCTCTCCATGACTCGGCTCGCCAGGAGTCCTCCCTGACCTGACGCATAACTCTCCAGCACCATTAGAGGAAAGGAATCATCATCGCCGGCGGGCGGCCCTTGATACCCAATCATAACAGTGCTGCTGCTCCCTCCCCAACCGACATCGACGGAAGCCTTCTTTTCGAGCGGCTTCGCATAGCCTTCCGGAAGTTTGACGTCCTCGAAACGCGAGCCGCTGAAATTGTGCACGAAAAAGCCCGCCAAATCTGTCCCCTGCGTATCGCCCAGGATCACAACGATCGGCTTCTTATCGGCAACCTGCGATCGATACCAGGACTGCACAGAGTCCGGAGTGATGGATGCGAGGGTGGATTCTGTGCCTTGGGCGCGGAGCGCATATGAGAAATCGCCGAACAAAGCCTCCTGAAAGCGGGAAATCGCCAGGGCCCCATCCGATTCGCGGAGAAATGCGGCGGACTGCAGGCGTTTCTGACGTTCGACCTCCTCAGCCTCCAGTTTAGGAGACTTGATCATTTCACCCAACAGTTCAAGTCCAGAGTCCACGTTTGCGGATGGAATGGAAAAAAACACGCCAAAGTAATCGTCAGTGACGATGGGGGTGAGCGCGGCCCCATAGACCTCCAACTGGCGATAGATCTGATCGGCGGTCCTTGTTTTGCTGTCTCTGAGCATGGTGCGCAGCATCAGGCAAGTAATGCCGGCGTTAGTCTTGGTTTCTGCCAGTTTGCCGCCGGCGAAGAAAAACCCCAGATGGACCACCGGCATGGTGTGATCCTCTTTTATAAAAAGATCGGGGCCTCGTAGTATCGATGCAGTCTGAAATGTGCTGCGAACCTCCGAAGGGGTAAATTTCTTCGGCGCGGCAGGAATATCCAATCCGGGCACCGTCGCTTTTTCACGTTCCGCCAATTCCTGAGCAGTAGCCGATGCCAGCAGGTCCTTGATCGTCCTTTGAACGGTCCCGGCGGTGGCATTACGCGAACCCGCGGCTTCCGGCAGGCTCTCGAGCAAGGCGCAGTTATCGAGATTGAGGTATCTAGCTGCAACGCGGGCCACATCGGCCCATTTTACTTGCGCGATCCGTGCCGGATAATCATTCGCGCCCCTCCATCCGCCATGGGATTCGAATCGGGCGTAACGATCTGCGCGCGCGGATACGGTCTGCATGGCTTCCCAATATTCTCTCAGCAATTGCGCGCGAGCGCGCTCAAGCTCGGCGTCATCCGGCGGTTGATGTTTCAGAATCTCGAATTCGGTGAAGGCAGCGATCTCGCACCGATCCAGGTCCTTTGGATCCACCTCCAGCCGAAAGCGAAGATAGCCGAAGTCTGAAAAAGACGCGTGTTCCGCGGCGCTTCCCAGGATAATCCCTTTCTGGTATTTGAGACGTCGATTGAGAATCCCGCTCTCGCCTGTCGCCAACATTGCCTTCAAGACTTCCAGCGCCGGATAATCCGATGAACCGGCGGGCACAGTGCGGAACCCGAGAAGCACACGTGCGAGCCTGTCCCTGCCTTGAAGCTGAACGTACTGGAATCCTGCCCGAGGACCACCCGTTTTCTGGCGGCTTTCGGCTGCGGCGCCGCCTCTTGTTTTGGCATAAAGGTCCACGGTCGTTCTCAGGACGTCGGCGGCCATGACGTCCCCACAGACCACTAGCAGCATTCGGCTTGGCAAATAGGCGGACTGGTAAAAAGCAAGGAGCTTCTCCCGCGTAATAGCACCCAGGGCTTTTGCCGGCAGCAATCGATCACTCGCCATGCGCTCGCCGGCAAATCCCGTGGCCAGGAGTTTGATGTCGGCGAGTGTTTCTGGATCCTCGGCCTCTTGCTGCGATTCGTATCCCATCACCCCGATCTGCCGCTTCAGTTCCTGAGGATCCAACAACGGGTTCAGCAGGGCGTCCGCCTGAATCTCCACGGCTTTTTGCCACTGTGCGGAGGGCACGATTGTCCAAAACCCGGTGTGATCGTACTCGGTGGCGCTGTGCAGTTCGCCGCCCAAGGCCTTCATGTCGGCGGCAAAAACCGACGCGGCTCTATTGGTTGTCCCCCTCGAAAGCATGTGCTCCATGAGACGCGAAATCCCTTTCGTCTCCGAAGGATCGTCCATGGTTCCGACCTTAACCCATGCAAGCACTTCCGCCAACGGATAGGAATGTGCTTCCACCACCAGTATGGTCAAATCGTTCTTGAGCACGACTTTGGTTACAGACCCCTCTTGCTCAAACGACTTCAATTGCTGCATAAAAGCGGGCGGGGAGGGGGGTTGCACCGCGGGACGAGGGCGTACTTGTGAAATGCAAATCGCGGGAAATGTAACGAATCCCAGAAACACCAGAATCCTGGCTCTCATAGTTCTTCTCAGCCGCAAATTATACTTTATCAGACATCGGATCTCAGACCCAATGCAGGCAACACGGCTCCGGCAAAGTCGCACGACCTCACTTTTGATCTGAGGTCCGGGGCCCGAGGTCTGAAGCCGGGAGAAAAAGACGGTAGACGCCCTCGGAACTCGTTCCAAGGTAGAGAATTGAAGGATTCCGTGAATCCTGCGCGACCGAACGCACGGGCGAGGCAAACTCAGGGCTCTCAATTCTCTCCCAATGAGCGCCGGCATCCAGACTCAGGAATATGCCACCGCCGGAACCGTCCGCTGCGACCATCCGCCTGCCCAGCGCATCGAGGAAGATTATCGAAGAGATCTCCACGCCCATTCGCCCGTCGGCGGAGCACTTCCAGTGGGCCCCGGCATCCTCCGACTCATAAAGACCGGCGCTCGTGCCGGCAAAGAAATGCGTTTCCTGGCCGGGCGCAAACACGAGACACTCGATGAGCGTGTGGTCAGGAATGCCATCTGAAGCAAATTGCCACGTGAGGCCGGAATCATCCGATCGGAGCAGGCCGACGTGCGTGCCGGCAAATATTCTGCCGGACACCTTCGATGAGGAGAGCAGTGAAAAAACGCGGGGTATAAAAGTGTAGCCTGACGGTTTCTGAAAATTCAGTTCCTGCAAAGATGTCCGATATACGCCATCGCTGGTTCCCGCAAAAACCCACTCTCCATCTTTGTCCACGGTCAGATCGTAGATCGTGAGATTGCTGATTGGACCCGGCAATCTGGTCCAGGCCGCCGCCCCCGGACTCTGAAGAAAGGCGCCATTGGCCGTTCCGGCAATGCGGCCACGATCGCCCGGCAACGTGAGCATGGACAGCATGCCCTGACCGGGCATCTCTGCTGGGCTGGGCTCTATCCACTTGTTTGCATGATCGTCAAACACATGGAAGCCGCCCGTCCTGCCTTCGAACAGTTCTCCGACGAAGAATCGGCCTGAATCTGCAGGATCGGGCAACACCCGTGCAATCGAACGGCTGACAAATCCATCGTTGGATTGCACCCAGCTACGTCCGCCATCGTCGCTACGAAGCACGCCGTAAAGATCAGTTGCAGCAATGACGAGATCATCGTTTCGGGGATCGACCTGGATTGCATTTATCGTCAGGTCTGAAGCACTAACCCTAGCCCAAGTCTTCCCATTATCCTGGCTCGCGAACAGTCCTTCCGTCGTGCCCGCATAGACCCTGTCGGAGTTTGCAGGATCGATCGAAACAACCTGCGCACGCACCTGGTAATTGGTCGGGAAAATTCTCAGCCTTGTCCAGGAAGCACCATGATCCAGAGAACGATACAGGCCCGTGCATGCGCTTGCGAAGATCGTGCTGCTATTCCGCTCATCGATGGATATCGAGAACACGTCGGAATCAAAGATCATCCCCCGGTCGTTCTGAATCCAGGTCTTTCCGAAATCGACAGAGCGATATCCAAGATGCCACGTCCCGACGAAAAGGAATCGCGGGTCTCGTGGATCTATGGCGACGGATTCTGTTTGGCGGAACCCTTCGATTTCTGTACCGCTCTGCTGCCAGGAATTGCCGCCATCCGAGGACACGAATACGCCGGCGCCGGTGCCTGCTATCATATGAGACGGGCTTCCCCGACTAATGGCAAACCCACGCACCGCAACATCGCGTGAGGGCAGCTTCACCTGGCTCCATGAGCGGCCGGAGTCACGCGATTCAAACAACCCTCCCCCACTTGAACGGAGGTCCCACGCCCCTGCGAATAGATGATCCGCACTATCTGGATCTTCGACGATCGTGTCGATCACCAGCTGCCGGCGATTGAGCCCAGGATAGAGAATATTCCAGTACAACCCTCCATCGGCTGACTTAAAAATCTGTCCGTCATTGGTGCCCAGATAAACTGTCTTGCCGTTCTTGGGACTGATCATCAAGGATCGGACCGTGCCGCCGTACGGACCCAGACGCTCAAAGCGCGCGGCCTGTGCCGGAAGCATGCCCAGACAAGGGAAGCCGGCAAGAGCGAGGCACACGAACACGCAGATTCTGGGTTGACGCATACGATTAAAGAGGTTGGGTACGAGCTGTCTCCGGACGGTCAATCCGGATAGTCCGTCCGTTCTCGATTGCTTCAGGACTCAGAGGCGCAGCATTCCTGGCATCGCGGAGATCTGATAGATCTGATCCCCGCGATGCTCAACGGAAATTCAGCACACCTTTGCTCGAGCGGCGATGCACAGCCGCTTCAGGCGCTACCACGCGCAAAAGCACTCAGTGGACACTGAGCGTAATCTGAGCGCGACGATTCTCTTTGCGTCCCGCTTCGGTCTTGCTGTCAGCGACAGTGCTGACGCCACCGTCAGTGGCCGTGAGCCGGGATGCATCGACTCCCTTGCTCACAAGATACGCCGTGACGGCCTGTGCGCGCTTGAGTCCCAGGTCCTTCACGCGCGCCTCGCGTTTGGAGCCGTCTGTATATCCGGCGACTGTTGCACGCAGCTGCGGATTGGCATTCATCTGGACAGCGACGTTGTCAAGAACAGCCTTCGCAACATTGTTTACCTTAAACTTGGCTTCAAGGAAGCCCGGCACTTCAACCTTCTGGCTGACGTTTACGGTCGAGGTGCAGGAGGCCCTGCCACCGCGGCCATTGTCGACCGTCGCGGTCACCGAATACGATCCCGCGTTCAATCCTGTCGAGTCGAAAGTCGCACTCTGTCCCGAACCAGATACGGTTCCACTGGTTGTGCTCCAGGTTACGGTGGGCGTGGCCCGTTCCGCAACCGCTCGAACTGCCAGTTGTGCCTTTCCTCCGGATTCGATATCTACAGTCGCGTTTTGACATTCAATCGTGGGCGGTGGAATCGGTATCTCGCGCACAGCCACGACGCTGGAAGCCGAGGCTGTATAGTGGCCGGTGTTCACGGTCACGCCAATTGTGTAATTACCGGGATCTCTGCCGGCCGAACCGAACGTGAAACTCGGCGTGCTGGCCGCCTGCGCTTGCCCATTCACCGTCCAGGCGTATGTCAGCGGCGAACCATCAGGGCTGTTCGCCGTCGCGCGCGCGGTCGCGGTCTCACCCACCATGATTGAGCTTGGCGACACAGTGCAGGAAACCGTCGGCGGCAGATATTTTTTCTCCACGGTTATGTCGGTCGCGCACGGAACACTGTGTTTGTGCTTGTCGGTGATGGTCACTGTGACCGTGTACTTCCCAGGCGCGACGCCGGTGGCATCAAAACTGGCGGTATCACCCGAGCCCGTCAGTTTGCCGCCTGATGTCGCCCACGCATAGTTAATGATTTCTTTCTTGGGCGCCACGACAGTCGCGTGCACGGTGGCCTTTTCATCCTGAATGATCTGCTGAGGAGAAGTAACGCAGGTCACCGAAAGCGGCACCTTTTGACAGTTCATGTTCATGTGACAGCCCATGGCAGGCAGCAAAATCGCGATGGTAGCCGCAACAGCATATGCATGTGTGCATCTCATAATCCATCATCTCCGGATTGTCAGCCATCCTGACTGTATTTAGGCTGGATTTAGTGAGATACTTCATTTCCAACTCTCCGATGTTGGATTCATTGGAAAGCCCCTGTGTAATCAGGTCACATCGGTTCTTTCCTTGATGCATCCGAGTATAACACCCATGGATTTCCTGGTCAAACATGCATGAATTCGCCGAAATACCTCGGTCCGGAATGAAGCGATCCAGGCCTGTTCTCGCGGTTTTCCCTCGCGGCCGCACTCTGTCGGCGCAGCTCCGTGCTCCAGAAAACACTTGTCCGCCCCGTACATACAGCTGCGTCGCTCCTACAACTATGGAGACACCGTTCATCACTCCGGCACAAAGTCTTGATGGCGGTTCTAAACAGCATTTGTAGTATCCTGTCACGCCGTTTCAGGCACTTCGCAGTGGAAGGGGGCAATTCGATTTCGGTCATGGACGAAACAAACTGCAGCATCCGTGAGCTTGAACTGAGTTCGGATGAAATGAGGAAGCTGATTCAACAGGCGACGGAACGGATCGTGGAACATATCGAATCGTTGCCCTCTCAGCCTGTCTCGGACGTAACTGGAGGTGAAGACCTCGCCCGCTCGGTCGTGGAGCCGATGCCGGAACAGGGTGTAGCCTTTACCGGCCTCCTGGAATTACTGTTCGGACGGCTGGTCCCGAAGACTTTCAACACCGCATCGCCGGGATACCTGGCCTATATTCCCGGAGGGGGATTGTTTCATGCCGCGATTGCCGACTTGATCGCTGACTCGGTGAACCGTTACGTTGGCGTCTGGATGGCAGCGCCGGCGCTGGCGCAACTGGAGGCAAATGTCCTTCGGTGGTTTGCAGACATAATCGGCTATCCGGACAGCGCTCGGGGCCTTTTGACCACGGGGGGTTCGTTGGCCAACTTCACCGCCCTGGTCACGGCCCGCAGAGAGCGCCTCCCTGAAGATTTTCTCTCGGCGGTGCTGTACACCTCGGATCAGACCCATTACTCCGTGCTCAAGGCTGCTCTACTGGCGGGATTCCCCGGGAGAAACGTGCACGAAGTGCCGGTAGACAGACATTTCCGCATCAGGATTGATGCATTGAGGGAGAGGATTGCATCGGATCGCGCCGCAAGGCAAAGACCCTTCCTCATCGTCGGGAGTGCAGGGACTACCAACACGGGTGCTGTCGACGATCTCGAAGCGCTGGCAGACGTGGCCCGCGAAGAGGATCTTTGGTTGCATGTCGATGCCGCCTATGGGGGATTTTTCATGCTGACGGAACGCGGCAGGAGCGTGATGCGCGGTATCGAAAGAGCTGATTCCATCGCCCTGGATCCCCACAAGGCCCTGTTTCTGCCTTATGGCACCGGATCGCTGTTGGTGCGCGACGGGGAGGCGCTGCGCCGCGCGCACGCGATCCATGCCGACTACATGCCCCCCATGCAGGACAATCCGGATCTGGTGGATTTTTGCCTGTATTCTCCCGAACTCTCCAGAGACTTCCGCGGCCTCAGGGTCTGGTTGCCCTTCAAAATGCACGGCGCGCAGGCATTTCGTTGCAGCCTGGACGAAAAACTGGATCTGGCGGCATGGGTCACGGAAGAATTGCGCAAGATTCCCGGAATGGAAATTGTCGCCGAGCCTCAATTATCCTTGGTTGCCTTTCGCCTCGTTCGTAATGGATTGAATCCCGGCGAACTGAACGACCTCAACCGGCGATTGCTCGACCGGATCAACGTCAGGCAACGTGTGTTTCTGACCGCGACCACTCTTTCAGGAACCTTCGTCCTCCGGATCTGCATCCTGTCATTTCGGACGCACCTGGAACGGATGCAAGCCGCGATGGAGGACATCCAGGCCGCGTTAAAGGAACTGTAAGATCCGGCACGGAATACAGCGCACACACGGACACATGCGTCCTCCACCGCGACTCGCGGGCGTCCTGCCGACAGGGCGATTGCAGGGTGTGCCAGCTATTCCGGTTCTTCCTCAATAATGGAATCGTCGATAATGGATTCATCGAATTCTTCGGCGTCGTCTGCATCCAGGCCAAAGACGCGTCCACCTATTTTCTCACGCCGCGGACCCTTCTTCGCGAGTCCGTCGGAACCCGCTTTGCGAGCTCCCGGCTTTGCATGCCTCTTGGTGTCATCGCGACCCCGGCGTTCCCGGCGCGAAGGTTCACCCAAAGTGGGAGAAGAATCAAAGGAATCCGGTAGGCGCGGCACGCGGGGTCTTGCCGGCATCGCGAAGGCAGGGCGCGAATCCTTGGCGCGCGCCTCGCTCAATGCCAGCGGTCTGCCTCTGAATAGCTGATCCTTGAATCGATTCAGCGCTTCGGCGGCTTTGGCTTCTTCGGCAAATTCCACGAACGCAAATCCGCGCTTTTTACCGCTCTCCCGATCCATGGGCAGAAAGACATAGGAGAGGGCGCCTACAGGGGAAAATAGATCTCGTAACTCAGATTCAGTCACATCGAACGGAAGGTTTCCAACAAACAGACGGGCGGACATTTAATCCTCGGTTTCTCCTAGAAAAATTTTGCGATGCGATCGGACGGGAAGCAAGATGTTGCTCCCGCCCACACCAGACTTGAAGTCCCTGCCCGGCAAAGGCAAGGCATTCGCGCGAAACATCGTGAAGCAGCCAGCGCTCCAAGTCAAGCAAATGAAGCAAAAAGCCATGGCCAGGCCACCGGAGCAGACGATCGACAGATTCGATTTTGTATCGGCACCTTGGCACCAGGAGCGTTCTGGGATACGATCGAACAATTTCGAGAGGGATAAATCATGTTTTTGCCTCTGCATTTCAAGACGAAGCAGTTGTCCTGCCTGATCGTCGGCGGCGGCCATGTGGCGGCACACAAGGTTGAGATTCTCACCTCTGCAGGTTGCCCTCTGACCGTCGTCGCACCGGCGATAGACAGCCACATTCGCCACGCCGTAGAACGCAGCCAGGTTCGCTGGCACGCGCGCGCCTTCGAGGCAGGTGATTGCGCGGGGTTCCAGCTTGTCATCGCCGCAACGCCGCATCGAGCGGTCAATCGCACAGTATCCGAAGAGGCTCGAAACTTGGGAATCCCAGTCAACGTGGTGGACGACCCCGAATTGTGCACCGTCTTTTTCGGCGCAATCTGGCAGGACGGCCCTTTGACTGTGTCGGTGAGCAGCGGCGGTACTGCACCATTCATGGCCAGGGCCCTCCGCGACGGAATTGCCAGAGCTCATGCCGGAATGGGAGCGTGGGTCGATGCCGCCGCTCATTTCCGTGCAGCCGTACGCAATGAAGTGACCGATGTGGAGGAAAGGGGCAGGTTGTATCGACGGTTTGCCGACGAGGCCAAGTCCGGTCCTCCTGGCAGTCTGCCGCAGTCCACTCATCTCACGGATTGGCTCAACTGGCTGGAGCGCCGCACGTCGGACCAATAAGCGCCACCTCAGGCACGAGGGATTTTGCTCATCACGGCTGTTCGTTTCCAGACATCATCCCCCTCCTGTAAAAAGCACCGCGCATTTCCTCGTAGCTGATGCAAACACGGAACGCCGGATGCTCCCGCACTGCCCCTGCGGCGCAGGCCGGATCGCACCAGCGAGATATTCGTCTTTCGTATTGACAGGTCACAACGTCCCATCATCCAATACATCGTCATGGCAAAAGCGAATGACAGGGCCAATACGGGAGACTTGCATCTGCGGCGCTCCCTGACATTATGGGATTTGATTCTCTACGGGGTCATCGTAATCCAACCCACAGCTCCCATGTCAGTTTTCGGCGTACTCAGCGAGCGCGGGCGCGGCCACGTGGTGACGGCCATTCTCATCGCGATGTTGGCCATGCTTTTCACAGCATTCAGTTATGGGCGCATGGCACGAGCCTATCCAAGTGCGGGATCCGCGTTCACCTATGTGAGTCAGGAGATTCATCCTGCACTGGGCTTCGTCACTGGCTGGAGCATGGCCATGGATTACATGCTGAATCCTCTCATCTGCATCATCTGGTGCAGCAAAGCTGCCATCAACTTCGTTCCGAATGTCCCTTATTGGACATGGGCAATCTTCTTTTTCCTTCTCTTTACCGGACTCAACCTGCGCGGCATCCGGACTTCGGCTCGCATCAATACGGGTCTCGCCGCGGCCATGGGTGTCGTAATCGTCGTGTTCTTTGCCGCGGCCGCACACTACATTCTGGGCCATCCGCACGGCGGCGCCGGCTTTTTTACGCGCCCTTTCTATGATCCTGAGACCTTCGATGTGCGCAGTGTTTTGGGAGGAACGTCCATCGCTGTGCTGACCTACATAGGGTTCGACGGCATTTCGACCCTGTCGGAGGAAGCGGAGAATCCGCGGCGTAACATCCTGATTGCGACGGTGCTCACCTGCCTGGTCATCGGCGTTCTTTCGGCGCTGGAGGTGTATGCGGCCCAGCTGATCTGGCCTGCCGCGCAGCCCTTCCCCGATGTCGACACCGCCTATGTCCATGTCGCAGGTCGCGTGGCCGGGTCTTGGTTCTTCCTCGTGGTGAATCTTACCCTCCTGCTTGCAAACCTGGGTTCCGGCATGGGAGCGCAGCTTGGCGCCGCCCGCTTGCTCTTCGGCATGGGACGAAGCAACGCCCTGCCCAAATCCTTTTTCGGCGCGGTCGACCCCGAACGGCGCATACCGCGCAACAATGTCATCTTTGTCGGCCTCGTGGCCTTGTTCGGGGCTTTTGTGCTTTCTTATGCCCTGGGCGCTGAAATGCTGAACTTTGGAGCGCTGATCGCATTCATGGGCGTCAACGCCGCCGCATTCATGCGCTATTACGTACGTGAGAAAGAAAAGAAGATGACAAACCTGATCACCCCCGCGGCAGGGTTCCTGATCTGCCTCCTCTTGTGGCTCAACCTCAGCCGCCCGGCCAAGATAGGTGGTGCAATCTGGATGATTGCGGGCATCATTTTTGGCGCATGGAAAACCCGGGGGTTCCGCGCCAACCTCATGGACTTTGAACCCATTGACGAATGACGCACATCAGATGAAAAACGGCCGGAGATGTTTGCTTTTATCAGCGGTTCACAGGTCACTCGTCATTCATCCGTCATCACTTCTGAATGTTCCAACCGCTCACCTCAACCGCAGCATTGGCGCCGCCGAGGTCCGAGAAGCGATAGGTGGCTCGTAGTGTGCGCTTTTCGCCAGGAAGCAAAGAGAAATAATTATCCTGCCAGAGCACGGGTAGAATCTCCGGGCCGCCAGCACCCCGATTGACTTTGAGGCGAATGAAAAAAGCCAGACTTTTGCCCCGGTTCTCAAGGTTTATTTCCGTCATCGAGTTTTGCCCGCTACGTTCAGTATGGCTGCTAACCCTGAGCGCAACTGCTGGAAGGCGTTGCAGGGCGCTGTAGTCGGCATAAGAAGCCGTGGGTGTCACAAACCAAGTCGACTTCTCCCATGCCAGGGTCTCAGGCTTGGTGGAAAGCCAATAGAAGTTTGATCCGACCAAGGTGCCCCGGCTATCTTCAAGGCGCAGGTCCAGGAAGTAGACTGGGCTCAACCCCTCAATTTGGGGCAGATCCAGCGCCCGGTTTGTGCTGTCCGCCGCAGCGTTCAGCGATACCTGCCGGGAGAGCTTTTCGGTCATGTCCAGGTTGTAGATTCTTGCCGTGAGCTTGAGTCCGCGCACATCCTGATACTGACTGCTGACCACCCAAACGGACCGGTCATCCAAAGAATACATGGGGTGCAGCCCTTCCAATGCTTTTTTGGCACCGAAGTAACCGCCGCCCGGACGCAGGTAGAAATCGTATAGATGCCATATGAGCGAAGGCCAGCCGTTGTTCAGCATCCACTGAATCACACCCGTCGATGTGTACTTGTTGCGGCTGTAAGCCTCGAACATCGCGCGAATCCCCTCGTAGGCCATGATCTGCGCCTTGAAGGCAAAGTCTTCCACGCCAGTTACCTGTCCATAGCGCGCATTCAGAGCGTCGGTGAAGACACGTACGTCCTTGAAATTCCCTCCCCCCGCATGAAAATTCCACCAGTCATCGATAGGCCAGAGATGTTCCTTGGGCAACATCTCCCTCAGGCTCTCGATCGGCGGCACGGCCGGACCGGGACTGGTTTCAGTATTGAAGCCGTATGCGCCGCCGTTTTTGGTGTCCTCGAGCCAGTATGCAGGCGCGACATATTCGTACGGACCTGTCATTTTCAGGCCGCTCTCGCCGGACACGGTGGTCGGCTTGGCCGTTGCCGACGAAACGATCGGATTCGGCCACAGGATCTTCTGTTCAACGTCCAGGTACATTTTCTCCACGTCGGCGGGCGGCGGATTATCGCTTCCGTTCAACCACATGAGCAGGCTCGGATGGCCGCGGAGGCGGTACATCTGGCTGCGCAGAGACTCCTCCGCAATCTTGTGGTCCAGCGGTGTCCATTTTGCCCAGCGTTCCCAGTGGTCGCAACAGCACCAGCCGGCCATAATCAGAATTCCGCTGCGATCGGCCAGGTCGAAAAACCCGTTTGCCTCCAATTTTCCTTCCAGCCGGACCGTGTTTAAACCCATATCCTGCACATAGCGCAGCTCGTCCTCCTGCCTTTGCGGATTTTGCCGCAACAGCATGTCCATGGCCCACCCGCCACCGCGGATCAGGAGTTTTTTGCCGTTAATTGAAAACACACGTTTCTTGTCCGCGTTCAACTCCGACGTGATTTCGCGAATTCCGAATTGAGTTTCCGCGCGATCGGATACGGCGCCGTTCACGTCAAACTCCATGGTCAAGCTGTAGAGGTTGGGTCGGCCCATTTGCGCGGGCCACCAGAGCCTGGGGTTGGAAATCTTCAGTTGTGGAAACTTCTCGGGATCGAATGTTACATCCCGGGATGCTCCCGGGCCCAGTTCCACGTCCTGTGCAAATTCAAGCTTTTCAATCCGGCCTCGGAGTGTGCCCTGTATGGGGTTCGCGGTCGCGTTCTCCAGGAAAACTGTTGCCGTCAGCCGTGCATTATCGTTGGCAGGCGAGCTGACCTTGGAAATCACCGCCGGGTTGCGCATTGCCACGGGTCCGCTCGCGCTGATTTCCACACCGCGCCAGAGCCCCATGTTCCTGTCTGGCGGTTGGGGGTTCCAATCCACAAATGTAATAGCGAGGTCGGTTTCGCTCGGACCCCAGATTTCAGCCGCCAGTACGTTGGTCCTGCCGGGAAGTGCGACGTCGGTGATGTTGAACTCGTAGGCTCTCCATGCGCCGGCAACCTCGTCCGACGCGGCAATCCTCTTGCCGTTAAGCCAGATGTCCGCTCGATAGTTGATGCCGCCAAAGCTCAACCAGATGGTCTTGCCGCCGTAGCTCGCGGGCAGGGTAAACTCTTTCCGGTACCACCAGGGGACTGCAAACGGGCTGTCCTTCGGCATCGCCACGTTCGAGAAGTTCGCGCCGATGTTATACGTCGTGCCGGGTATCAATCGCAGATTCATTCCGGTGAACGGATCCGGGTACACCTTGTTCTGTATCAGAGCCCCCACCACGGTCGCAGGCACAGTCGCGGGATACCAGTCTTTCGCTTGATAACGAACCGTTGAAAGAACCGCGCCGCTCTCGCCGACCTCCGCCGAGGATCGGAGGCTCCACCCATCCATAAGGGCAAACCGAGAAGCGGTCTGCTGCTTGCCGGATGCCCGCTCTTGCGACGGAAGGACCGCGGGAAACAGGAGAATCGACAATAACAAGCATGGGATCGTTTTCATGGCAGTTTCCTTTTTGAAGGTGGTCACTGCTGCCGCCAACAGAGGTCTCTATTATGCCGCAACCGGCAATGCGCACCATGGCGAAAATGCGATGATGGAGAGAAACCCCTGAGGCCTGAAAACGTACATCCGCGTCGGGTTTCCGGCCGCAACTGAGGGATTACGGTTTTTCAGGGAAAGGTGGGAGGTTGACGCTGGTCAAGGAGCCCTTCTGATAATCAGGAGGGCTCCTTGCTGAGGCGCACCGCCACCCGGCCGTTGCTACTGGATGGCAGTGCGAACTTCACGAAAAGAGAAGAATGTGGGCAGCAGTTTGTTACCCAGCGGAAAGCCGGGAGGTGGAACCAGATCCAGTTTTTTGTTTTGAGTATACTGCTCGTTCAACCCGTTGGCAATGGAGTCGCCGTTCATATACACCGTCACGGAAGCAATGTGAGCCAGGCTGTTACCGTAAACATATAACTGGCCAGGCAACCTCCCTCCTGGATTGATCACGCACGGAGAGCTTCCGTTCAACGCCACCATCGTCGCATCTATAGAGAAATCGCCGGGCAGCTTTGCACCCCACGTGCCTCCCGTAATACCGTCAGCCTCCCAGTGTCCGCCGTTCCAGGCTGCGGCAAAATCCGTGAGAGTGGGGCCGACACCTGTATATCGGTACTCCGGCTCGATGATGTCGTTTTGTGCCACTAGTGCCAGAGTGTCCGATGAGCTCGGCGATTGGTCGGCATAGAGTACGCCACCATTGATGAGAATGTTTTCGGTGCACGTGACCGTTACCCTTCCGTGCACTTTTCCCTCCACGACGCAGTCGCCCCCCGTCACCGCGACGATCCCGTTTGGTGGGATCGGCATCACTTTGGATCCACTGGGAAGGTTGTTGTTGTAAACGGTAAAAGTACCGTCCTGCGCAAAGATCAGTCGCGTGGTTCCCGTGAATTTGTAATTGTCGCTGGCTCCGGATGAGAAGGGGTCGACCGTGGCTGGGTAGTCGATCTTGCCGCCGTTTTCTGTGATGTTTCCCGAAACCTTCGGCAGGCCGAATGGTGGGTTCTTGTTGATGGGGCCTGCCGAGTAAAAATCTCCGTTAACGGTAGTGTCGGGGTAAGTATTGACTCCGCCGGGATCGTTGACCGCGAGACGTCCCGCGAGTTTGAAAGTGGACTGAAAGGCCAGTTCGAAGCCGAATGTGTCGTAGAAGAGAGTGAAATTCGCCAGCGAGCACGGAGAAACGCACACGGTCTGCGAAAGAGTGACGCTGGAGGCCCGCGCGGACACATTGGCCGGCACCAGTCTTCCAACGCTCGTAATTGTGTAAAAGATGGGGAAAGGAGCGATTGGCGATCCCACGGGCGCGTCACGCCGGGCGACCGTGACTGTGTAGTATGCGGTCACATTGCTTCCATGATAGCTGACCTGTGTGTTCGTGAAAAGAGTGGTTCCGTCGACGGGCAGCGTGGTTGCCGTGTAATTGGTGCGGAAACCGTCGATCGCCCGTTCCAGACCGGTTTGAGCGGCATAGAACGCAAGCAACTCCCGATCGTGGTTTGATGTGATCTCGGTCTCGAGCATGGCGTTGGTACTCAGTGCCATTCCGAGTCCGAGCAGCAATACGGTGACAATCAACACCATCAACAGGGCTACACCCGATTCATCGCCGCCACCTATGAAACCTCGCTTCGAAGGCATCCAAAATTGATTTTTCATCGTAGTATGTTATTCCTGAAAAAAACAGTCTGGCTCATCGTCAAACGGCTGTGACCATCCGGGTATGCGGGATCCCCCGTTTGCGCGTGGGATCTTCCTGTAATGCTGACAGTCGCACCTCGAATCAAGGACAGTTGATCGATCGTAGGGGCATCAATCGGGATCGCGGGAGTGGTCGCGTTGGCATCGGCATCCACCTGGAAAATCACCTGCAGGTTTTCGATATCATCGGCCACTGCAGTGCCGGCGGCTGCTCCAGCGGCGCTGTTCGCCAGGCGTTTTAGGGAAGGATGCGCCGGATTCGTTGTAGCATCGATGTAATAGGTGATCGACGCCAAGGGGTACACCTGAGGCGGTGGCCCGCCGGGAATCTGAGCCGCCGCGCTCTGATTCGGGTTCGGGTTATTGCTGTCCCCGGCGGCGTTTAACCCCAAGACGTCGCTGCCGTTTTCGAACCTGAGACCGCCCTGCGAGAGGATTTGCGTGATCTGTCCCAGGGAGACCTGGAATCCATTGCTGATCAGGACAACGTTGCCGGCTGCAAAAATCGAGTTGTCCTCAAGGTACACGAGCTCGCCCCAGTTGGCTGACGGACCCGGTGCTGATTGGTTGACAAAGCGCGCGTCTCCCATTCCTCCCATGAATACCAACATGTCGGTGCGAATAGGCTGCGGAAGGTTGTTTCCCTCGCCGTCCACGGTGACCGATTGGCCTGCGCCGTCGCAGGGCGTGACAAAATAGATCGAGCCCGTCAAAACCGCCTGGCCCAAGGGACCTAGCTTGGCCCCTATCGGAATCGCGATCGCAGGGCTGCCGTTGATCTGGGTCAGGTATGGTATGCCGGAACCCGTGTTGATAAGCTCCCGACAAATGAAGTCCAGGGCCGAGCGGACGTTTTCCTGGAGCTCAAGTCCCTCTTGCGTCTTGCCGTGCAGCGACTCGCCGATGCGCAACACGGAAGCGACCGCACCCACCGAGATCACCAGTATGACGGACGCAATCAGTAATTCCGCAAGACTGAATCCGGCCTCGCCTTTTTTCATGGCGCACGATCCCTCTTAAAAAACAATGTTCGAAAAGGTAGTGTCGATCGCGCTCAGCTCGATTGCCGGAGCGTGTGGAGGTTTGACACTGACCACAATGAGGGTCAGGTCGGAACCATGAGCGAAAGAATATGCAGCATAGGCGCCGGTGTAGCCGGAGGGAAACTCGGAGGAGTTGGCAAAGTCGGCCGTGGTACCGGAATCGCCCGGGTAAGGTCCCGGGTTCGTGAGAAAGTACTCCATCTGATATTGTGCCAAAGCCAGGGCCCTCTCCTGTTCGAGAGACGATCGATGGAGGAGGGATGCCAGCGGTATGGCGCCTGCGATGGCCACGAATGCGCCGGTCAGGATGAGAAGGGAGATCAGCATCTCGACCAGGGTAAAGCCGTCCTCGCGGCGGCCGCGACCTTGCGCGCCACGTCGCCGCCATGTGTGCTCGCTATTTCCATGCATGGGCTTGTGTGTCATAGCGCCAGATGCGAACCCGCCCGGTGCCTCCGAGAAGAGTCACGGCACGGCTGCTTGCCGGGTCGCCGTCCTGGTGCTTCAAGAAAAATGTGCCGCTACAAAGATTGTTGCTGACGGGATCATCGATCACCGCACCGTTGTCGAGAAAGGTCATTTCTGTGTGACCTCCTACGCCAAGCAAGGTCGCACCCAAAGCGTCGGGAGTGTCCGGTATCGATGCCACAGTTTGAATCTGCATTCCTCCCGGAAGGTAAAACGGGCCCCGCGCAGAACCTGTGCCGGACGCGACCGTCACCGCGTTTCCGTCCGGATTGGACTCAAGCAGAACTGGCGCGTGACTTCCGATGGCAAGACCGCGCGCGTAACTCAACTGCTGAGCAATCAGTTGCGCCGCAGAATCCGCACTGGAACTCCGGTAGGCACCATCGAAAATAGGCACCGCCACAGCCATGAGAATGCAGGCTACAGCCAATGTGATTGAGGTTTCCGTGAGCGTATAGCCTGAATAGACTGATGTGCGCATACTTCTAACACTCCCACAGAATCCACAGTCACCTGGGCGCCGCCTGATTAATATTCTGATCGGCTCAAAGCGCTCGCTTTATGTGACAATCATCACATTTTCTGATGAGATTGGACATTTTGCGGCTCCCTGCGCTGCAGGCACTCCGAATACTCAAAAGATGGTGCCAGTCTATGGCGTTGCCGATATTGTTTCTGTGATTGTCCTCACACAACATCGGAATGTTGCAGTTTTTCCGAATAAAAAATCGAGCGCTGCAGGCGCGGCCCTCTAGAAATTTCAGGCGCCGCGCGCTGCGTTTCGGTGTCAGCTCAATCATCAGCCCGCCGATTCCTCCCGACGGACCACATGAAGGCCATATCGTTCCAGGGCGGGAATCACCATTTCGTAAGGCACATCGAGTGCAGTCAGAACTCCTTGTTTGCGCAGCTTCCCTTCCAGAATCAAGCGAGCGCCGATGCTTAGAGTGAAGGCCACGGTGCGCTGCATCGCAGTCAGGCCGCTCTCGAGATCACGAGTGTCAATCAGTTGGTAAACGATCCTCGTTTTCTTTCCTCCGCTTTTTCCGCGAACATCGATGCGGATGAACGCCATGTCCTGTTCGTTGAGGGCATAGTGGAACTGTTCCTGCGAGCCGAGAAGCGCGGCCGTGAATTCAATGGGTGACATTTGAATCCCGCCCACGCCCGGCGGCTTCTCATCGAGAAATCCGCATTTGGACATGATGTTCCAAAATGCGCAGTGGCCGGGGAGCCGGCATGTATAGCGCCCCATCTCTCTGACCGTATCATGAATGCCGAACATGCGGGCGTATGGCACGCTGTCTCCGTTAGGAAAACATTCTAGCGGCGCGCCGATCTCCGCCAAATCCAGAATGTGAAAATTCCCGGGCTCGAACACTTTGCCCGATTCCAGAGTTACCACCCGTCCCCCAGTGATGATTCTTGCCGGACGCCGATAGGCCTTCATCACTCCGATGATGGACCAGGAGAATTTATATTGCAGCGCGTTGGTGCGTGCATTCGGTGCGGGGATCCCTGCACCGTAGGTATTAAATTGCTCGACTTCGTCCAGTTCCTTGAGGGCCCGTGCTCCAAGAATGAGATCCAATCCCGGATCCAGACCGAATTCGGTCAGAACAACGACCCCCTTCTCTTTCGCCCTGTCGTTGAGCTGCCCTATCTGGCGTCTGATGGAGTTTATCGTATCGGGATCCTGCTCTCCCGGGTTAAGGTAATACATGCTGCTCACCAAGCTGACGCCGCAGTCAACGGCGAGTTTCCCCATCGCGAGGGTGTGGATCGAGGGCAGGCATTCGATCACCACGTCCGAATCCTGGATCAGAGGAACGACGCTCGTTCCATCCGCCACATTCAGATGGCAGCCGACGATCTTTCCCGTTGGATAGCGGCGCAGGTGGTCTGTCAGATCTGCACGGTTATCCACGACGACGATGCGGGAAATGTCGGTGCGGTTCGCAAGATCGTGCAGCACCGCTTTCCCTTGCATGCCCAAACCCAGCAGCAGAATCCTTTTGCCCATGGGATGACAAACTCCTCAAGCGAGAGTGTTTTTTCTTTTCCAATGCAGATAGAACGGCAGAGAGATGAGAAGCAGCACAATCCCGATGATGGCGTTGCGCGCGTCTCTCATCAGTGTGTTCCAGAGAAACCAGCAGGACACCGCAACGAAAAGCAATGTCGTATACGGGTATCCCCAGGCCTTGTACGGTCTCGGCGCATCCGGCATTTTACGTCTAAGGACGATCACGCTCAGAGCCGTGAGCGCATAGAATCCCCATGAACCAAAGACCACATAGGAGGTGATCTGATCGTATGTGCCGCTGAGCGTGAGCAAGGCGCCCCAGACCCCAAGGGTCACAATGGCAACCGCGGGCGTGTGGAAGCGGGCATTCACTTTGCCGAAGCTCGTGGAAAACAAGCCGTCGGCTCCAGCCGCATAGAGACAACGCGGCCCGCCCAGAACGCACCCGTGGATCGCGCCAAACATCGAACACAAGATGCCGGCGACAATCAACAACACGCCGAACGGCCCCATCACCGCGCCGGCAACGTCCGCGGCAACCCGTGGAGAACCAGCCATGACGCGCATCGGTAGTACGAATGCATACGCAAGGTTGGCAGAAACATACAATACAATGACGGCAAGCGTGCCGGCGATCAGAGATCGCGGCACATTTCGCCGCGGGTCCTTGATTTCACCTGCAGTAAGGGTCACCGTAATCCAACCATCGTACGCCCACAACACGGAGATCATGGAAAGGCCGAACGCCGTCGTCAAATCGCCCGTCCAACGCGCGGGCCAAAAGGGCAGCAGGTTTGACGCGTGGCCCTTCCCCGAAAAAAACACGGCCAGAATCAATGCGACCAGGGCCGAGACTTTTGCGGCCGTAAAAGCATTCATCACCCACCCGCCGAGTTTGACCCCGCAGAAATTGATGCAGGTGACCAGCGTGATCGTGGCCATCGCCGCCACCTGCATCCATCCGACAGCAAATACGATGGGATGACCAGCCACTAGCCAGCGGCAGGAAAAAAACGGGTGTTCGGGCGAACACGCCGGAATGAATTGCCCTAGATAGGTCGCAAAGGCCGCGGCAAGTGCGGCGATGGAACCGGCCGTGTTAATGAAAAAATGATTCCAGCTGAACATGTAGCCCCAGACCGGACCGAAGCCCTCCTTCAGGTAGGCGTAGGGCCCGCCTGTTTGAGGAAGAACGGAGCTCAATTCGGCCAGCGTCAGGGCGCCGAAGAGAATCAGCAGCCCGCCGAGAATCCACACCAGCAAAATAGGCCCCAACGCATTCAAACGGCCTGCGATGGTAGCCGGGACCACGAAGATTCCCGACCCGATAATCATGCCGATGTGGATCGCGATTCCTTCACGTAACCCAAGAGCGCGTAACAGCTGCGATTTCGGAAGTTTTTCTTGCATGCCCACTCAGGCTCTGCCGACGAATTCACCGGTCTGCGTGCTCACGCGTACGACCTCGCCTTCCTTGATAAACAACGGCACGCGCACCAGCAATCCGGTTTCGAGCGTAGCGTTTTTTGTGGCGCCTCCTGAACCCGTATCGCCGCGCGCTCCAGGCTCGGCATTGGCCACGGTCAATTCGACGAAGGGCGGCAGTTGGATCGCGATCGGCTCCCCGTTGTATCTGCGCACATGCAGCGAGACTCCATCCTTCAGGTAGAGCCGTTCATCCCGCAGCTGGTCCGCTGTCAGGGAAAACTGCTCGAAGCTCTGCTCATCCATGAAGTGAAACCCCTCACCGTTCGTGTAGAGGAAAGAGGCCGGGGTCAAGGCAACATCCGGTTCTGCGAATTTTTCGTTCGTCCGGAAAGTCTTCTCGAGCACCGCATCGGTGATCAAATGACGCAGTTTGGTACGGACCATGGTGGATGCGCCGCGCGCGCTGGGTGAAGCAAAGAAGACATCCATCACGGTGTACGGCTGTCCGTCCACCAAGATCAGCATTTTACGTTTCAGTTCGTTGGCTCCAATGAGCGCCATCCCTTTGCACCTCGATGATCGTTAATCAGAATTAAATGGCCCTGAAGCTGTCCAAAGATATGACAATCAGACGGCGTGGTAAACAACGTTCATGCGTCGTATGGCAAACCCTGCAAGCCTAAGGGATGGGATAGTTATAGGACTTGCTTCGGCCTAAACAATGAGCTATCATGCACCGCCTTTCGATCCTGCGGGGTCGTAGTTCAGTTGGTTAGAACGCCGGCCTGTCACGCCGGAGGTCGCGAGTTCGAATCTCGTCGGCCCCGCCATTTCCTGCATTGTTGCGCCGAGTAGCCTTACGGTCGGTGTCAAGAGTCGGTCGCGGCCCGCAACTCTAGGGCCAGCCACTCGTCGCGCCACCTCTTGTCCACCACCATCCAACCCGCGGCCTCCAGAGATTCAGAGATTTCGGTTTCGTCGTCCCTTTGCAGGCCCGAGATCAACAAGCAACCTCCGGATTTCACGAATCGGTGGAAACAATCAAGATTTTTTACGAGAGTATTGCGATCAAGATTCGCCAGTACCAGATCAAATTCTTCCCGGTCCAGTTCCGCTAATTCGGCGACTCGCAATTCCAGCTCTTCGCCGAAGCCGTTCACGACGGTGTATTCCCTGGCACACTCGATCGCTTCCGGATCGTGGTCTATTGCGAGCGCCGAGGTTGCGCCCAAGCGTAACGCCGCCATTGCCAGAATTCCGCTTCCCGTTCCCACATCGAGTACCCGCGCGCCGGCGCGTACCTTTTCCTCGAGCCACTCCGCCATCAGCTGCGTCGTTGCGTGATACCCGGTGCCGAATGCCCGTTTGGGATCGATGATCAGCTCAAAGCCGCCCTCAGGAATCGCCGCTGCGTTCCAGCTTTGCCGGATGAGGATACGATGCCCCAGCATGATCGGCTGTATTGATTCGGCCCAACGCGCGTTCCAGTCCTGATCCTGAAGCTCCGCTACCGTCAGCGTGCGCGCGTCGACGACGGCGCCGAGACGCTGCAATGCATCTCGCAGAATATGCAAAATCGTATGATCCCAATCCTTCACCGGCCAGTACAGACAAAAGCCATCTTCTATCGCCCAGGCGCCGAGACACGCAGTCTCCTCCAACATGCCAAGCAGCTCGCCGGCGTCGACAGAAGTAATGATGCGAATTTCCATGTATCCAGGGTTTATCGAGCCCATACGAATTTGCATTTCTTCAAATAATGCACCCAGTACTAACTGAGAATCCAGTGGTTGCGGTCTTCGATTCAAAATCATCGCAAAATAAGTCGGATATCTTCAGAATGTCAAAACTTTATTTCTTTAATTCGCAAACACTTACAAGGTTTTTTTACCAGGCCTATTGACATTGTTTTAGGCCACTCATATAGTTCATTTCAGCCGCTGTAATTCGCGGAACTTTGAACACCGGCAGATGAGCGACGGACGAGCCTAACAAGTTTATTCGTTGTTCTAGAAGGTCGGAGCCAGCGTGGTAAAAAAAATAGTCACGCGGGCGTCGCCGGGAGAAATTCCAGGTGACGGGTAGCTCCTTCTGGCCGATACTCGATCCCGGGCAACGGGAGAGAGGATTTCGAAAGGGTCGGGTCAAAGTAACGGAGTTACAGCGGTCATTTTTTTGTCCGCGCCTCTTCCAGTTTGCCCTGCACTGCTGCCTGCTCATTTTTTCGCTGCCTCATGACTTTTTTCCCATGCCGAGCGATAGCGGCTTGCCTGCGGCAAAAAGGCGTTCCAGCGCGGCTCCTCGTCGCTCTGCGCGAGAATCAACAACGCGGTGGCGATCATTCGATCGGTCAGCGCCATGTTTTCGTAGTTGATTTTCTGCCACGTGTCGCCAGCCCCATGATAATCCGCAAACATGAATGCCACGCAGAGAGTGTGGGCCGGAATTCCCCGCTCTGCCAGCGCCACATTATCACTTGCGCCAAAGAACTGATCGGAGTTGTGCTCATCCTTATAGACAGTAACCCCCGTGAATTTACCCGCCTTGGAGAGGATCTCACCCAAATCCGAATAATCGAAACCCGTCACATGCCTCTACGTGAATTATGGACTGATCCTCGGAATTGCCGGAATCATGCAATTATCCGAAGCGCGTCCAAGGGTAGCACAGGAATCCATCGTTCGAAATTAGGGACAGTCACTCTTTTCGCTTTCCCTTCTCAAACCTGCCGAGATGCTGCGGCAAAAAGAAGTGACTGTCCCCAGTTTCGCTCCAATCTCGCAGCTTGTCCTGCGACTTTGTCGGCGCCATGGCCGCTTGCCACTCGCACCTGTCCTGATCTAACATGATGCGTCGCGAGAATACCGGCACTGCTTTCGCAACCTGGCGAACAAAATCGCCGGGAAGATGGGCAAGACAGGACATCACCATGCCCTATTGGTTTGACGGCAACAACATTATCGGTCAATCCACCACCGCGACACAGCAAGATCCAATGAGGCGAAGATCCTTTCTCGCCTGGCTGAGCGGCCATGCGACCTCGCGTGGAGGGTGGTTTCTGGTGTTTTTCGACGGAGACAATAGCGAACACTTCGTTCCGCCTCGTGGCGTCCGCGTGCGCTACAGCGCTCCGCTCTCCACTGATGACGCGATTCTCAGCCAGGCGGAGGGCGCGCCCGCGCCCGCTGAAATCACAGTCGTGACCAACGATCGCGGGCTTTCTGCGCGGTGCCGCTCTGCCGGCCTCAAGACTATGAATTGGGGCCAGTTTACCGACAGGATGGCCGCCAGCTCTCACGCACGTGGTGACCCCGATGCCAAGCCGGATAACATTGACCTCCAGGAATGGTCTCGATACTTCGGAATCGACCCTGAGGGTCTCAAGTAGGACCGGCTAAAGCCTCAAGCTCCGATCACGCTCTGCCGCATGAAATCAAGAAGATCGCGACGTGTGCAAAAAAGTTCGGGAAAAATCTGACGCTGCGTTTCCGGCCGAGAAAACTGACCTGATGAATGCAGATGTTTTTTTCGCGGCAATAGAGCGCGAAATCCGAGATCGTCAGAAAATGCAAGTTGGGGGTGTCGTGCCAGGCAAAGGGGAGCGAGGTGGTTACCGGCGTCTTCCCTCGAAAGAAAATCTGAAACCGGCTCCGGTACTGGGCAAAATTGGGAAAGCCGACGACTACCCGCTTGCCGACGCGCAGCGCCTCCCGCATGACATCGTCGAGCCTGCGGACCTGCTGCAGGCTTTGGTTCAGGATTACGTAATCGAAAGACGCGTCCGCATAGGCGGTCAGTCCGCCGTCGATGTCCTCGTGAAATACGCTCAATCCCTTGGCGACGCAGTCGTAAATCGCCTGCTCATCGACCTCGATTCCCTGCACCCGGGCGCTCTTTTCGCGCGCGAGGAGCTCCAGGAGCACGCCGTTGCCGCATCCGAGGTCGAGAACTGATGTGCCCGACCGGATCCATCCAAGAATTGTCCTGTGATCGGAACGAACGGCTCCGGAATCCACCCCGCTCACCTCAGACCCGCTCCAGTTGCTGGGAAACCTTGATCAGGAAGTGCTTGACGAGATGGGATTCCTCTTCCACCTCGAGAAGAAAAGCGTCGTGCCCGTAAGTCGAGTCGATTTCACAATAGGTCGTGTCGACATCGGCAAGCTTGCAGGCGCGGGCAATCTCGCGTGACTGCGCCACAGGATACAGCCAGTCCGACTTGAACGCGACGAGCATGACCTTGGCTTTCACACGAGCCAGCGCATGATGGAGTGCACGGCCGCGCGAGATGTCAAAGGTGTCCATCGCCTTGGTTATGTAGAGGTAGGAATTGGCATCAAAGCGCTCGACGAAACGGTGGCCGTTGTAACGCAAGTATTCTTCCACCTCGAATCCGTTGCTGAAACGGTGGCTCGGTAGCTCATCGCTGAGGCGGCGGCCGAACTTTTCCGCCATGGAACCTTCGCTCATGTAAGTAATGTGACCAATCATGCGTGCCACGGCCAGGCCCTTCGCAGGCGGATTACCGTCGTAACGCCCGTCCCGCCAGGCCGGGTCGGCCATGATTGCCTGCCGGCCGACCTCATTAAAGGCGATCTGCTGCGGGGAGTGCCGGGCCGCGGACGCGATGATGATGGCACTGTGCAACCGCTCTCTGTGAGCCGTCAGCCACTCGAGCCCCTGCATGCCTCCCATCGAGCCCCCGGCCACCGCCAGCAGCCGGTCAATCCCCAGGGCATCAATCAGACGGCACTGCACCTTCACCAGATCGGAAATGGTGATGACGGGAAAATCAAGGTCGTACCTCTTACCCGTCTCTGGATTTATTGAGGCGGGTCCCGTTGTTCCTTTGCAGCCGCCGAGCACATTGGAGCAGATGACATAGTACTTGTCGGTGTCAAACGCTTTCCCGGGCCCGATCATTTCCTCCCACCATCCCGGCCGCGTTTCGCCTGCATGGCGCCCGGCAGCATGCGCGTCCCCTGTGAGCGCGTGGAGGATCAGAACGGCATTCGAATTGTGCTCGTTCAGTACGCCATAGGTTTCATAGGCGACCGTGATCGGCCCGAGTTCCTCCCCGCTTTCCAGAACAAACCTCTGGGGCGGATCAGCGAACCGATAGTACTGGGTCTCTACAATCCCCACACTTTGATCCGACCTTAATTCCGCGTTCGAAATCGACATTGTCAAACCCTTTCCTGCCCTTTCCTGCGGCGCCGGAGGCGCTTCTTCAATTATGCACAGTGGCCTTCTTCAGCGCTTGATCCAGATCTTCTTTGATGTCCTCAACATTCTCCAGGCCGATGCTTAGACGGACGTAGTCTTCTGTCACACCAGTGGCCAACTGTTCCTCGCGGGTCAACTGCTGATGCGTGGTCGAGGCGGGATGGATCACCAGACTCTTGGCATCTCCAATGTTTGCCAGGTGAGACAAGAGACTCACCGAATCGATGAACTTGCTTCCGGCCGCCAATCCGCCCTTGATTCCGAATCCAACCAAACCGCCGAATCCCCCATTCAAATACTTCGCCGCGGTCTTGTGACTGGGATGTTCCCCCAGCCCCGGATAGTTCACCCAGCTGACAAGCGGGTGCGCTCTCAAAAAGCGCGCGACTTCGAAAGCATTTTCCGAATGTTTCCTCATGCGCAGGGGAAGCGTTTCCAATCCCTGAAGAAACAGAAATGAATTAAAAGGGCTGAGCGCCGCGCCGAGGTCGCGGAGAAGATGCAGCCTGGTCTTGGCGGCCAAGGCAACATTGCCGACGCCAGGCACATCACGGAACGCATTCCACAATATCAGTCCGTGATAGCTGGGGTCGGGCTCTGTAAATTCCGGGAATTTGCCGTTACCCCAGCCGAACTTGCCCGAGTCCACGATCACTCCGCCGATCGATGTGCCGTGTCCGCCGATATACTTGGTGGCCGAAAGAACCGTGATGTCCGCTCCGTGTTCGATGGGTCTGACGAGACCGATTCCGACCGTGTTGTCGACGACGAGGGGAACGCCCGCATCATGAGCAATTCTGCCCAGTGCGTCAAAATCCGGCACATCGAGCTTGGGGTTCCCTATCGTCTCGGCATAGATGGCACGGGTCCGGCTCGTGATGGCTTTTCTGAACGCGCCGGGATCAGTGGAATCAACAAATCTTGCGTCTCTTCCGAGCTTCGGAAAAGTGTAATGTAATAGTTGATAGGTTCCACCGTAAAGGTTATTGGCTGCAACAATTTCATCGCCAAGCCTTGTGATCGCCAGCAGCGCATAGGTGCTGGCCGCCTGCCCCGAAGCCACAGCCAGCGCGCCTGTGCCCCCTTCAAGGGCGGCCATCCGTCTTTCGAACGCGTCCGTTGTGGGATTCATGATCCGCGTGTAGATGTTGCCACTCTCTTTGAGCGCGAAAAGGTTTGCCGCGTGCTCCGAGTCCCGAAACACGTAAGACGAAGTCTGATATATGGGAACCGCCCGGGAACCGGTGGCAGGATCGGGGACTTCCTGGCCGGCGTGCAATGCTATAGTTTCCAGTCGCCTTGTTGACATCATCGTTTCCTTGTCTCAAAGTCCATGCCGGACATGTCGTATAAAACAAAAAACCCACGTACCAGCAGCCCTCTCTGGTAGTGGGTTATGGCGGCTCAGAACCTGCGATCGATGGCTACCTGAGCGTACCTCCCAAACCAGAGGGGCCTCGCATGGGCATGGCCATGCTGCGCATGTAATGAACGTCTCTGGTTGGATAGCTCTTCGTCATCGATACACCCGCAATCGAGATTAGATACCTTGCGCGCACCCGCTATGTCAAGAGCAACGCTCAGAATCCTGCGACTCAGACACTGCAACCGACTACAAATCCCGAAATGCTGGCAGACTCGAAGTAGTTGGTGTTTTGAAACCAAAGGTGTCCAGCAGCTACTACAGCCAAAAGCGCCAACTTAAAACACTGCCTCCTCGTGGACCTGGACTTGGACTTCGACTTGGACTTCGACGCGTTTGTCCTTGTCCATCCTAGAGAGCATCCTAACGAAAGTTCAGGTCGGGCATGATCATCCAAGTCTACGTCCAAGACTAAGTCTAGGTCCAAGTCCAAGTGTGGTAGCGATCGAAGGTTAGCGCATTTGTCGCTCATGCTGTCGGCTGTAGCTTTGCCCCTCCTCATAGTAAGTCTGCAGCTCAAATTCACAGATGCGCATGCACGCAGGCGGGCACGGCATTTAAGTTCGGATTTGTTTTTCTGATAAGGTACAATGCGCTCGGTGTAGGGGCCGCATTTTTCACGCATGGGACAAGAATCCGATGGTAAGTGAGTCCAGGGCGAAGGAATTCCGAACACAACTTGAATCCAGAGCGATGGTCGCCGACGGCGCCATGGGAACCATGTTGTATTCGAAAGGTGTCTTCATCAACCGCTGCTATGACGAGCTGAATCTTTCGTCCCCTGACCTCGTCAAGGCTGTGCATCTCGAGTACGTGCGAGCGGGAGCGGAGATTGTGGAGACCAATACCTTCGGCGCCAACCGGATGCGCCTCGTGGGATTCGGAATTGCCGAGAAGCTGCGACCCATCAATCAGGCCGGGGTGCGCATTGCCCGCGAAGCCGCCGGAGACAACGCCTTTGTAGCCGGGTCGATCGGCCCGCTAGGCGCGCATGTTGAGCCGCTCGGGCCTACCTCCTTCGCGGAGGCGCGCGCGGTTTTCGCCGAACAGGCTGACGCTCTCGTGTCGGCGGGGGCGGACCTGCTGATTCTGGAGACTTTTACCAGTCTGGATGAGTTGCGCGAGGCAGTCGTTGCGGCGCGCTCAGCGGCCGGAGAGGATCTGGTCATCGTCGCGCAGGTGACGATCGACGATTACGGAAATCTCCGCGACGGTACCGATACCCGGACTTTCACGCTTCAGATGGATCCATGGCCAGCCGATGTCATCGGCTGCAACTGCTCGGCGGGACCAAAAGTGACGTTTGAAACCGTCGAGAAGATGATGCAGTACTCCAAGAAGCTCGTCAGTGCCATGCCGAATGCGGGGCACCCGGCGCTGGTCGACGGGCGCAAATTATATCTGTGCTCGCCCGAGTACATGGCACAGTATGCGCGTCGCATGTTTTGGGCGGGAGTACGTATCGTAGGCGGTTGCTGCGGGATCACCCCGGACCACATCAAGCTGGTGCGCGCCGAGGCCCGGTCGCTGCAGCCGGCGAAACAGCATCAGACAGTAAGCGTGGAGGAGCCTGCAGCTAAATCTAAGGCGTTGGCGCCAACATCCATGGCACTCAAATCTAGGCTGGGTGCCATGCTCGCCGCCGGGCGATTTGTCGCTTTTGTTGAGATTCTCCCGCCGCGCGGTGTCGCCTACGCTGCGGAAATAGCGGCTTCGAAGGCTTGCGCGGAGCACGGCATCGACTGTATCAACGTGCCAGACGGACCTCGCGCCAGCGCGCGCATGAGCGCTCAGGTGACGTGCCAGCTGATCCAGCAACAGGCCGGCATCGAGGCCGTGCTTCACTTCTGTTGCCGGGATCGCAATATCCTCGGCATACAATCGGAACTCTTAGGCGCGCATGCTGTCGGGATCCGCAACCTCATATGCATCACGGGCGATCCACCTCGCATGGGCAGCTACCCGGGCGCCACGGCAGTCTTCGACGTCGACTCGATCGGGCTGGTGAACATCGCAAGCGGCCTGAATCGCGGGCTCGATATTGGCGGCAACCCGATCGGCTCGCAAACAGCGTTCCTCGTCGGCGTGGGTGCCAATCCCGGCGCGCTGAATCTCGACGAGGAGGTGCGACGCTTCGAGTGGAAGGTCCAGGGGGGAGCTGAATATGTCGTGACACAGCCCGTGTTTGACATCGAACTGCTCGAGCGCTTCCTCAGGCGCATCGAGCATGTCCGCATCCCGGTGATCGCAGGCATCTGGCCGCTCACGAGCTACCGCAATGCGGAATTCATGGTAAACGAGCTTCGCGTACCCGTTCCGGAAGATCTTATGGGGCGTATGCGCAGCGCTCAAACGGCTGAAAGCGCCGGCAGAGAAGGGCTTGCGATTGCGCGCGAAATGGTTGAGCGTGTGCGCCCGATGGTTAACGGAGTGCAGTTGAGCGCCCCGTTCGGACGTTATCAGGCCGCGCTGGAAGTAGCGGAGGCGATTGGCGCACGTTAGTCACACCAAAAAGCCCGATGAAGACGATGAGCGATCTCGTTGAGCGTTCGAGCCGGTGAGTGTTGTTTGTTTGCTTGAATCAGGTTTTCCATCGTGCC
>Ga0187885_10000498_pt1 | contig 47361 bp, 34 predicted proteins | sample June2016WEW_20_1_3_FD_132970 | JGI IMG/M metagenome (GOLD analysis project Ga0187885, IMG submission 132970) | Peatland microbial communities from SPRUCE experiment site at the Marcell Experimental Forest, Minnesota, USA - June2016WEW_20_100 | ecosystem: Environmental > Terrestrial > Soil >...
CAATTTTGAGCGCGGAGCGGTACTTTGTTCCTTCGTCCAGCATATCGGCGGTGAAGGATGCCAGGCCGGGCATTTGAGGGGGATTGCGATCGCTGCCGCACAGAAGGATGAGGTTGGCCGATACGATCGGCAGACCGTGCTGCTCGAGCAGATACACCGTGAGCCCATTCGAGAGCCGAAACTTCTCGGGAACCGGCAGTTCCAAATGCGAGGAAGGACCCGGCGCGGGCACGCTTCGCCTCCATTCCTGGCCCGAAGGCGCGGGGACTGGAGATTCGGCGCTTCCAGCGGCGCGCTCGGAGCGGGGCACGTCCTGAATCACTTTATCCCCGGGAACTCCGTACACGACGACGCGCGTGTTGCGCGCCAATTGCGCCCGGGCGATTGCCAGCACTGGCGCCGGCGTGGTCTTGCGGTATCGTTCCAGGTCGCTCGCGAGATAACCGGGATCTTTGAGAAAATGGATGTATTGATTAAGGCGGTCCGCAACGCCGCCGAATCCGCCGAGATTCTCAAGCCCGCGAATGATGGAACTTTCGAACGCATTGCGCGCGCGCTCGATTTCGGCATCACTCGGCCCGAGCCTGCAGAATTCGTCCAGTTCCTCGTCGATGGCCGCTTCAAGATCTTCGAGCCGTATGCCCGGTTTGGCCGTGGCTTCGATCGTAAAAATAGATCCGAGCGAGAGCGAATACTGCTGGGCGAGGGCATCCTGCGCGATACGCCGCTCGTAGACCAGGCTTTTGTACAGACGGCTTGATTTGCCCCCGCCGAATATCTTGGCGATCATGTCGCATTCGGCATCTCCCTCGGAGTAGATCGGCGACGTGATCCAGGCAAGGTAAAGCCTGGGCAATTCGACCTGATCGGTGACTACGGCGCGTCTCTCGGCCATGATCGGCGGAGTCTTGATCTCTACCCTGGGCACCGGCACGCCTTTGGGAATCGGCCCAAAATACTTTTCAATCATAGCCTTCGTGGTTGCGGCATCGATATCGCCTACAACCGCGAGACTCGCATTGTTGGGAGCGTAGTAAAGCCGAAAAAAATCACGCACATCCGCGAGGCGGGCGGCCTCGATATCGGCGTGCGAGCCAATGACAGAGGCATGGTACGGGTGGTCTTTGGGGAAGAGCTGATGGAACAGCTCCTCCTGCACCAGGCCGTAAGGGTGTCCCTCCACACTCTGCCGCCGCTCGTTGCGCACTACGTCCTGCTGGTTTTCGAGCTTGGCCTCGTCAAGCTTGTCGAGCAGGTATCCCATCCGGTCGCTCTCGAGCCAGAGCGCTAGCTCCAGTTGACTCGAAGGCAGCGTCTCAAAGTAATTAGTGCGGTCGAAGTCGGTAGTGCCGTTGATTTCACTGGCGCCGGCGGCCTCCAGGTAGTGAAAATGGCCTTCTTCGCCGACGTGCCCGGATCCCTCGAACATCATGTGCTCGAACAGGTGAGCAAAGCCCGTCAACCCCGGGCGTTCGTTAGCAGGGCCGACGTGATACCAGATGTTGACTGCCACGAGCGGCAGCCGGTGATCCTCGAGGAGGATAACATCGAGTCCGTTTGCAAGTTTGCACTGCTCGTAATTGAGTTTGGGGACACTAACGTCTTTCGGCACGCACCCTCCTTTAGCCATTAAGCCGCATAAAGCCTAGAAATCGTAGCACACGGGAAACGCTCGCCGAAGGCACGGCACAGTAAACCTGAGATGCGTATAAGGTTCAGGTCGTGCCGCAGCATTCCAAGGCCCGGGCGGCGCGAAGGCCGCCCGGGCAATCCTTGCTGAGCGGCCCCGGGTTAGCGGCCCGCGCCGTAGGCGGACACCAGACTTTCGTGCCCATTGGCATCGACAGCCTTGACGCCGAAGATGAGCTGATCGATCGGTGTGTTTTTCAAGGTGAACTGTCGCACATTTCCGGCGAATATCTCTCGTTCCCAATCCGGGGCCGTTGTCGAGCGCACCACAACGATAAAGCCCGCCAGATCAGGATCCGGATTGGGGTACTCCCAGGTCAACGCCGCATCGTAGCCGGCGCCGCGCTGCAGACTGGCTCGTCCTCCCTGACCGCGGCCCTGTCCGCGGCCTTGAGCTGCTGCGCCAGTTTGAGCCTGTTGAGCCTGCTGGCCGGCGCCGCGGCCACCTGAAGTGGCACCTGAAGTGGCACCTGCCTGAGCCTGTTGTCCGGTTCCCCGATCACCGGCCGCTGTTCCGGCTTGGCCTTGCGGTCCTGCGCCGCGGGCGGCTGCTGTTGCGCGGGACTGCGCCAGTTCCTCTGCGATCCCGCGCGGACCCGGCGTGACGGGCGGGCGCGGCGCGAGGGCCATGGATGCAATCGCCGCTGCATTGAGACGTGTCACCTTGGTCGTGTACATGGGGTTGGTATTGGCGAATGTGTCCGTGGGCGTGTGTTGATTGGAAAAATTTTCGTTGGGAGAAGTGAAACGGACGGCGGCATAGCCCTGCGTATTGAATGGGGAGTGATCGCCCCCTCGTCCGAATCGATCGGACCTGAATACCATATCGGCTATCAGCTCCGGGTAGTAGCGCTGCCCTATAAGCCGGATATAGCGAGCCAGCTGGCGCGAGGGAGAGTCGTTCGGATCTTCCGAGAACACCAGAATCCTCTCGGTGCTCTCCGAGCCGTTGCCGGCGATGTCACTGCCGATGAGGTCGTTGTTAAAGACGGCCTCGACCGTTTGATTCTTCTCCCTGAGTCTTTGCGCAAGGTGGGTCGAGCCGTAGAGCCCCTGCTCCTCGCCGACGAACGCAACAAAGACGATCGTGGCCTTGAACTCATACTGGCTCATCACCCGCGCGCATTCCATCGTGGCGGACAGGCCGCTGCCGTTGTCCGACACCCCAGGCGCGTCAATCTCGACCGATTTTTGCGGATCACTCCGTATCTCCGCGGGTATCTGATTGTTGATTGAATCATAGTGCCCGCCGATGATAATCCAGCGATCCGGATCGGTCTTGCCTGGCAGGATCGCCATTACGTTTCGTATCTCCACATCCCGGAAGGCACGTCCGCCTTTAGGTTGCATATAGGTATCGTAGCTGACCTCCAGGCGCGGGCTGTAGCTCTTGAACTGATCGAATATCCACTGGCGGGCTGCGCCTACGCCCCGATTCGGCTGATTGGGATCGGAGAGAGTGTTCCGGGTCCCGAAGCTCTCCATCTTTTTGAGAATCTCCGTTATGCGGTCCTGGGAAATCTTCGAGACGATATCCTGAATCATCGGATCCAGGCGCTGGGTAAAGAGCGCGGGAGTGTTTGCCTGCCAGCCCACGGCAGATCCTGCGAGCAACAAGACAATCAAAAAACCGTGAAAGATTCGCATCTGATTCTGTTCCTTATCTGAAATTTGAGGACCCGGATTTCGAGTGACCCGCATGTTACGTGAATTGGATGCGAAGTGTCAATTTGATGCTGTCATGGTGCCGTTCTGCGTGGGCATACGAAAGCCGTACCCCAATTCACGCGTTCGAGTGTATACTTCTGTCCTGGTGGCGAGGCGGCTCCCTGCCGGCAGGTCTGCCGAACTGCCATGATCAACTTAATCCCAGGATCGCAGCTGCAAATGCACTCCAGACCGCGATCGAATGTCAAATGTCAGATGAAGCACCCGAGCGCGGGTTCGGGTTCCCCCCCAATGGAATTCCTGCGCCGGCGAGGTATTCGCTCGGGAGCGATCCAACATGGAAACCTGCTTCCAGCCCTTGCGTTCGGATGGGGGCGGGACGCACGTCGCAGCCGCATTTGGGCCCAGGGAAATGCAACGGCAGTTTCAACATGGGTCACATCAAAATGCAGAGATAATTGAAAGGTCAAGGAGGAAATTGTGTCCAACTTAAAAGAGAAACTCTACCAGAAGATCCAAGAGTGGCGGCCACGCACCGCGAAACTGGCGAAGGATTACGCCAACGTCAAGGTAGGCGAAGTGAACATCGGCCAGGTCATCGGCGGGGCGCGCGACGTAAAGTGTCTCCTCACCGACATTTCCTATTTGGATCCCGCGGAAGGGATTCGTTTTCGGGGAATGACGATTCCGGAGGTCCTCGAGAAGCTCCCCAAGGTCCCGGGCGGCGAGATGCCCTACGTGGAAGGACATGTCTACCTGCTGCTCACAGGCGAGATCCCCACGGGAAAGGAAGTGGCCGATGTTGCCGATGAGTTCAGGAAGCGAGCAAAGGTCCCGCCGTACGTGTTCGATATTCTCCGCGCGATGCCGCGCGACACGCATCCGATGACCATGCTATCCGCGGCGGTCGTCTCCCTGCAGCGCGAATCGGTCTTCGTGCAGAAATACAACGCGGGCATCAACAAGAATGATTATTGGGATCCTACCTACGAAGACGGCATGAACCTGCTGGCGCAGCTGCCTGAAATCGCCGCTTACATTTTCCGCATGAAGTACCGCGGCAATGCCATTATCCCGTCCGACACCAGCCGTGACATGGGCGGAAACTTCGCCCACATGATGGGAATTAACAAGCCTTATGACGACGTATCCCGGCTCTATTTCATTTTGCATAGCGACCATGAGAGCGGAAACGTGAGCGCTCATGCGGGCCATCTGATTTCCAGCGCCTTGTCTGATATCTATTACGCCATTTCCGGCATGATCGATGGGCTCGCCGGCCCGCTGCATGGCCTTGCAAACCAGGAAGTCCTGCGCTGGATCCAGGGCGTCTATGACAAGATGGGCGGCAGAGTCCCGACCGATGCGGAGATGAGACAGTTCGTGTGGGATACCCTCAAATCAGGGCAGGTGATACCGGGTTATGGACATGCCGTGCTGCGCAAGACCGACCCGCGATACATGGCCCAGCGTGAATTCTGTCTGAAACACATGAAGGACGATCCGCTGTTCAAGTATGTGGATATGCTGTTCCGCCTCGTGCCGCCAGTGCTTCTGGAGCAGGGCAAGGCGAAGGACCCCTGGCCCAACGTCGACGCTCAGTCCGGAGTCATTCAGTGGTACTACGGGGTCAAGGAATACGATTTCTATACGGTACTCTTTGCCGTCGGCCGTGCCTTGGGTGTCGTATCGAACATCATTTGGGATCGCGCCCTCGGCTATCCGATCGAGCGCCCCAAGTCAGTTACCACCTCGATGCTGGAGGAGGTTGCCAAGGCAGCAACGCCGGCTAAAGCCTGATCCACCGCATTCTGCACAAAGAGGGGATGCCTGCCGGCATCCCCTCTCGGGAGTTTGACCATATTGCGTCCCATAGGGACGCCGGGAAATTGGCCCGGCACTTTGCGTCCCGTAGGGACGAAGTGAAGTTAGCCCGGCACTTCAGTGCCGGGATTAGGCGACCGCTTGAGGGCGAGTCCCGTAGGGACGAATGATATGGAGGACACGGACGGTGATCTCCGGATCGAATTCGATGAGAAGTACCTCCGGGAATGACTCAGCCGTCCCTACGGGACTTGTGTTGAAGGTATCCTAAAGGTCCCGGCACTGAAGTGCCGGGCTACTCTCGTCGCGTCCCTAACGGGACGAAGCTCTGACGATTTGACGATTATCCATCGCTTCAGCAGCGTCACTCAGATTCGCCAAGAGGGTGTTTGCTCGACGGTTCCGACAGCAAATCGGCGATGCTCGATGTCGAAAACGCTTTTTCAATGTGAGCGATCGCGTCATCGAGGCGCTTGTGCAAAGCGCAGAGTTCAACACCATGCGATTTCAATCCCAGTGGACACGTTTCGATCCGCTGAATCGGATCGACGGCGTTCACTACTTCGAGGACGCTGATCTTTCCAGGTGGTCTCGACAGTGTGAATCCGCCGTAAAGTCCGCGTTGCGACTTGACTAGGCCGGCCCTCCCAAGGGCCTGCAGCACCTTCGAGAGATACCCCGCAGGCACACGCGTCGTGGCCGCGATCTGTTGGGTCGTCTGTGGCTTGCCGTGCTGAGATGCAAGCCAAACAACCGCGCGTAGAGCATATTCAGCGGTTTGAGAGAACATTGAGCCTGTGCCTCTTCAACACGCGACGGGATCACGTAACATCAACGTCCAAGCTATCGCGATCAAGATTGGGAGTCAAGCGGTTGATTCCCTCGTTGATCCGAAAGCACTGTATCCTTGTTGTGGCTAAACAGTTGCGAAGATTTCTTGTATAGTAAGGCCGGCGTAGGACTCCTTATGCGAACAGGAATCCAAAGATATTTCGGCTTTGAAGAGCATCACACATCGCTGCGTACGGAGATTATCGCGGGGATCACCACGTTCATGACGATGTCCTACATCATCGTTGTGAATCCCAAGATCCTCGAAGCCGCGGGAATTCCGATCGGCGCCTCCATGGTGGCAACGATTTTAACGGCAGCCTTCGGGACGATGCTCATGGGGCTCTACGCGCGCCGTCCCTTCGCCATCGCTCCTTACATGGGCGAGAACGCCTTCGTGGCATACACGGTCGTCGTTCTTCTGGGCTTCACCTGGCAGGCGGCCCTGGGAGCCGTCTTCATAGGCGGCGTCCTGTTCATTCTGCTGACGATCTTTCGCCTGAGACAATGGCTCGTTGAGGCAATCCCGGAAGGACTCCGCTACAGTTTCGCGGTCGGCATCGGCCTGTTTATGACCTTCATTGGCCTGAATATCACGGGAATCGTCGTGCTGGGGAGCGCGGGCGCACCCGTGAGAATCGGCAAGATCACGAGCACGCCTGTTTTGCTCGCCGTCTTCGGGTTTCTCATCATCGCGGTTTTGCTGATGCGTCGAATCCCGGGCGCCATCTTCCTCGGGATCCTGATCACGACCCTGCTCGCATTTGTCTTCCGCGTGGCGCCGCCGCCGCGGGCATTTGTCAGCCTCCCTCTGAGCCTTGAACCTACCTTGCTGAAACTCGACATTCGGAGCGCTTTGAGCTGGGGGTTTTTCGCCGTGGTTCTCACCGTGTTTGTCATGGCGTTCGTCGATACTATGGGAACGCTGATCGGAGTTTCCTCGCGCGCCGGCTATCTGGACGAAAAGGGCCGGCTGCCGGAGATCGAGAAGCCGATGATGGCGGACGCGCTGGCAACCACATTTGCCGCGCTCGTAGGCACGACGACCGCGGGCGCTTTCATCGAATCCGCCGCGGGAATAGAAGCCGGCGGCCGGACCGGATTCAGTGCCCTGGTAACCGCGGGCCTGTTCCTGCTCTCGCTCTTTTTCGCTCCATTCCTGACCGCGGTGCCTCCGCAAGCTTACGGGCCCGCGCTCATCGCGGTCGGCTATTTGATGCTGTCGCCGATCAGCAAGATCAATCTCAGTGACTACACAGAGCTCTTTCCGGCGCTCGCGGTCGTCGTGCTGATGAGCTTCACCTACAACATCGGCATCGGCATCACCGCCGGCTTCATTCTCTATCCGTTCTTCAAGCTGACTGCCGGCCGGCATAGAGAAGTCAGTCCCGGTCTGTGGGTTTTGTGCGGGCTTTCGCTCCTGTTTTTCATCTTCTACCCGTATTCCTGAGGCAAGTCATGGCCATACCTGCGGCCGCCATAAAGATCTCCGATACCGTCTGGGAAATCCCCGTCACATACAAGACTGGAATGCGGGTGCCAGCCAGGATCTACGCGACCGAAAAGCTGATGAGCGAAATGGACGACGGAGTGATTGACCAGGTGACCAACGTGGCCACATTACCCGGCATTCTGAAGTATGCCTTGTGCATGCCGGATGGGCATTGGGGATACGGCTTCCCGATTGGCGGGGTGGCGGCCATGGATGCTGAGGAAGGCGTGATTTCGCCGGGCGGCATCGGATTCGATGTGAACTGCGGCATGCGCCTCGTGCTGACAAACCTCACGGAGGAAGAAGTGAGACCGCACCTGCGGAAGCTCGTGGACATGCTTTTTCAGCGCGTTCCGGCAGGCGTAGGCAGCTCCGGTTTCGTGCGCATCACGCAAGACGAGTTCCGCCGGGCCGTGGAGCGGGGCGCGCGGTGGTGCGTTCAGAACGGGTATGGCTGGCAGGAGGATCTGGAGCGTACCGAGGAGGAGGGCTGTATCGCGGGCGCCGATGTTTCCAGGGTCAGCGACAAAGCCGTGGAACGCGGCTTTAAGCAGCTTGGCACGCTGGGCTCGGGCAATCACTATCTCGAGATCCAGGTGGCGCGCCCCGAATTCGTATTCGACAAGAAGCTGGCGGAATCTTTCGGCATTACGATCCCGAACCAGGTCGTGATCATGTTTCATTGCGGCAGCCGCGGGTTTGGCCATCAGATCGCCACCGATTATCTGCAGCTGTTTCTCAAGGCAATGACGGCCAAGTACGGAATCCGCGTTCAGGATCGCGAGCTCGCCTGCGCGCCGTTCCGTTCGCCCGAAGGACGCGATTACTTTGCCGCCATGAAGTGCGCCATCAACATGTCTTTCGCCAGCCGACAGGTGATCCTGCACCGCATTCGCGAGGTGTTCTCGGAGATCTTTCACAAGGATCCCGCCGATTTGGGGTTACACCAGGTTTACGACGTCGCCCACAACACGGCCAAGCTCGAAAAGCATGAGATCGACGGCAGGCTCCGCGAAGTGCTGGTGCATCGAAAGGGCGCCACCCGAGCGTTCGGTCCCGGGATGCCGGGAATTCCTGAAAGGTATAAGAAGGCAGGACAGCCGGTAATCATCGGCGGAAGCATGGAAACCGGTTCCTATCTCCTGGCCGGGGCAGCCACGGGCAGCCAGACTTTTTATTCCACAGCACACGGCAGCGGGCGCGCCATGAGCCGGAATCAGGCCAAGAAGCAGTTTCGCGGCAGGGAGCTGCAGGAGCAGATGGAATCCCGAGGCATCCTGGTGCGCACGGCTTCCTACTCAGGGCTCGCGGAAGAGGCGGGTCCGGCTTACAAGAACATCGACGACGTGATCGAAGCCGCCGAGCAGGCGGGCATCAGCAAGCGCGTGGCGCGCCTGGTACCGATCGGTGTGGTCAAAGGGTGATTGCGAGGTATAGGAACGTGCCTTATCGTTATCTCCCCGAGATTGCAATCGCGGATGTGGCGTTTGAAGCCTGGGCCGACTCGATGGAGGAACTCTTCGCAGCCGCAGCGGATGCCACCATGAACGTCATGGTGGGGGATCCGGGAACGATCGCCTGGCTCAAGACGCGCATGATTCATGCGGAAGAGTCCGAAGTTGACATGCTCCTGCTTCAGCTGCTTCAGGAGCTGATCTTCTTCAAAGATGCCGAGAGATTGCTGCTGAGGGTCAAGCGTCTCGATGTCCGGCAGCGCGGCGGCCTCTATGTTCTTGAGGCAGAACTGGGGGGTGAGGAAATTGATCCGGCCAGGCACGATCTTGTGGTCGACGTCAAGGCCGTGACGCTCCACCGTTTCCGCGTCGAACAGACGCCGTCCGGCTGGGAGGCAACCGTCATTCTGGACATTTGAAAATTCGGTGACAGGCTACTCTTTCACTAATCTCCACATCCTCCGTTCTTACGTGCACGTCAATTGGTGAAAGAGTAGCCTGTCACCGAATTTTTTTGACACCGGACCGGCATTAGACCTAAGCTATGCATAGGTGAACTATGCAAAATGAATCTCTAGACGTTATCCCCGGCACACTCTACATGTTGATCTTGAAGATCCTGTCTCGAGGGCCGCTACACGGATACGCCATCTCCCGGGAGATCCATCGCGCATCCGACGACGTACTCCAGGTGGAGGAGGGCTCCCTCTATCCGGCCCTGCAGCGCATGCTGGCCAAGGGCTGGGTGACGGCGAAGTGGGTTCCCGCCGGTCCCAGGCGGCGGGCGCGAGTATATAGTCTGACGCCGTCCGGGCGGAAGCAGCTGCAGGCCGAAGTCTCGGAGTTCACTCGTGCTGTGGCTGCCATCACCCGCGTGATTCAACCAGCTTGAGGGGAGCTTGCACTATGGCATGGCTGAGGCTGCTCGGCGACAAGCTGAGGGTCCTGTTCGGGCGATCGCATTTCGACCGCGAGCTCGAAGAGGAGATGCAGTTCCACATGGCCCTGAAGGCCGAGGAGTACCGGCAAAATGGCATGAGCCCACGGGAAGCTCAGACTGCCGCGCGGCGCCAGTTCGGCAACGCCTTGCGGCTGCGCGAAGCCGGCTGGGACGCCTGGGGCTGGGCGCCACTCGAACGGACCCTGCAGGACTTCAGATTCGCCGTCCGGACCCTGCGGCGCAGCCCCGGATTCACCGCCTCTGTGATCCTCTTGCTGGGGGTCGCCATCGGGATGAACACAACCGTATTCTCTGTGATCCATGCCGTGATGCTGGCGCCGCTCCCCTACGATCATCCCGACGAATTGGTGCGGCTCTACGAAACGAATCTCGTCAAGGGCCAGCCTGCCGCCAACGTGTCGCCCAACAATTTCCTGGACTGGCGAGCCGGCAGCCATGCATTTGAGGAATTGGCGGTCATCCAGCCCGAGCACTTCGACATCTACGGCGATGACGGAACGGAGCACGTTCCCGCAGCGCATGTCACGGCGGGATTTTTCAAGATGCTGCGCATTCAGCCGGCCATGGGACGTCAGTTCCTGCCCGAAGAATGCCAGGTTCTAACGCCCCACACCCCAAGCATGGAAGGGATGACCGTGGCCGTCATCAGTCACCGCCTGTGGCAAAAACGATTCGCCGGCAGTCCCGAGGTGATCGGGGCGACGATGAAGCTGGGCAACCTCCTGGGCAGGACGGCGGTGGTGAAGATTGTGGGGGTGATGCCTGACGGTTTTGGTTCTGGCGGCACAACCCTCGGTCCCTTAATTGGCGCTCTGGTGCTAGCCGGGTCCGATAATCTTCGTGAGTACGCCGGCACAGACCTCGGTTCCTCCGATATCTGGCTGCCCATAACTTATGCTCGCGCGGAAAACGAGGTTTGGAACGCACGGTGGGCACCCGTCATTGCCAGGCGGCTTCCCGGGACTTCGAACCGCCAGGCTCAGGCAGAAATGGACCTCGTCGCCAAGCGGCTCGAGGCCAAGCGGCCGGATGTCAATACCGGCTGGGGCGTGCGCGTCGTCCCGCTGCGCGAGACAGTGGCGTCCGGATACCGGACTTCGCTGCTGATGCTTGCCGGCGCCGTGGGACTGGTCTTATTGATCGCCTGCGCCAATGTAGCAAACCTGATGCTGGCGCGCGGCGCTTCCCGGATGCGAGAGATGGCCAGCCGCGTGGCCATGGGCGCCACCCGGCTGCGCCTGGTCCTGCAGCTCGCAACCGAAAGTGTCGTTCTCTCGCTCACCGCGGGCGTGCTGGGCTTCGGGCTTTCAGCCGCGAGCGTCCGTGCCGTCATCGCGCTCGCTCCGGCCGAGCTGCCCAGAATCGGCGAAACAAGCATCAACGGAGCGGTGCTGGCCTTCTGCATTCTTGTGGCGCTGGCCACAGGCCTTTTGTGCGGCGTGGTCCCCGCGCTGCGCGTTTCCGGCGTCGATCTCAACACCGCCCTCAAGGACGGAGGCACGGCCAGCGCAGGCAGAGCGCTGGGGTTGCTTGCCCGCGCGCTGATCGTCGTGGAAGTCACGGTTTCCCTAGTATTGCTCGTCGGCGCCGGCTTGCTGGCGCGGAGCTTCGCATCCTCCCAGACGCTCAATCTGGGTTTTCAAACCGATCACATCCTCGGCGTCAACCTTAGTTTGAGTCCGGTCCGGCGGGAGGGGCAAATGTCCTCCGATGCTCAGTATCAACTGCGTCCTTTTTATCAAGAGCTGCTCTCCTGTCTCGAACACACTCCCGGCATCGACGCTGCAGCGATGGGATCCATTCCACCGGCTTCGTGGTCGACCGGGTTCTTTGATCCTGAAGCGAAGGAGAGGGTTGCGTGCGTCATGGATTTCGTGAGCGCTCGATACTTTCAGGCTGTGCGTGTTCCTCTTGTGGCCGGGCGCTTCTTCAGCGAGTCGGACGATGACCGGGGGCCGGACGTGGCGATCCTCAACCAGACGGCCGCGCGGCTGGCATGGCCAGGGGAGGGAGCCGTCGGCAAGCGCTTCTCCATGGGCACGGGCGGCAAATGGCGGACTGTGGTGGGCGTTCTCAACGACTTGTCCAACAGCAGCGTGGTGGGCGGCGATTTTTCATCCGGCAGCGGCCTGAAATTCAACGCACGCGGCGGGGTATTGCCGGAGGTATACATTCCGATGGCGCAGTCATCTGCACTGCCCTGGCCTTGGGGCAGCTTAGTGATTCGTACCAGAGGCTCGGCCGTTGCCGTCGCGCCGGCGGTACGGGAGATGATCCACACTCTGGACAGTCGAGTCACCGTCACTCGCGCCGCCACCGTGGAGGAGAGGCTTGCGAGTTCGACGGCAGCGCTCCGTTTCAACACCCTGGTCATGAGCGTGTTCGCCACTCTGGCCTTCGTGTTGGCCGCGTCAGGACTCTACAGCCTGATGTCGTATACGGTCTCGCTGCGAACCCGTGAGATCTCAATCCGCATGGCCCTTGGCGCCGATCGCGCCGGCATCCTCGCCATGATGGTGAGGCACGGCGCGGTGCTGGCGGGCACAGGTGTAGTCTTGGGTCTGGCGGTGGCATGGGGCACCACCCGGCTTCTGTCCAGCATGCTCTATCAGGTCAAACCGCTTGACCCCGCTGCGTTCCTTGGCGCGACCGTCCTCCTGGTCCTAGCGGCGCTAACCGCCTGCATCATCCCCGCCCGCCGAGCGGCAAAGGTGGACGTAGTGGAGACGCTGCGGCAGGAGTGAAGAATCAACGTCTTTATCTCTTTGCTTGTGGCCGCAGGACTAGATCAACCCGATTGGGATCGCATTCGCATTCTCACCTAACGGGACCACCTGCCTGCACAAACACAGAACGCCTCCTTCGCCGACCTGCCGCTTCAGCCTAGCCAGCGCTGGGAAGTGCCCGACCCACTCCCGCTTTGGACTGGCTGACTTCCTGATTTCGAGCGGGTAGGTGATCTGGTTCTGAATCAGCAGGAAGTCGATCTCTCTGTCATCCTTATCGCGGTAGTAGTAGAGCGACGGCTTCTTTCCGCGATGCCACCAGCTCTTGAGCAGCTCGCACAGCGCGTACGTCTCCAAGATCGCCCCTGACATGGCGCCGGCGGCAAGAGTTTCCGGTGAAGACCACTCGGTGAGGTAGGAACACAGGCCGGTGTCCAGGAAATACAGCTTTGGAGTCTTGACTAGCCGCTTGGTCAGGTTTGTCTGATACGGCTGAAGGAGAAAGACCTGAAAGCTCGCCTGGAGAATCGACAACCAGTTCTTGGCGGTATTGACAACCACGTCGGCGTCCCGGGCCAGTTGGGTCACATTCAACATTTGTCCGGACCGTGCCGCACAGGCTCTCAGGAAACGCAAAAACGCCGCCTCGTTTCCTACCTGAGCCAAATCTTTGACGTCCCGTTGGAGATAGGTCTGGAGGTATGAACTGAAAAACAGGTCGCGGTCCTTCACGGGACCTGCAATCAGGGCGGGAAAGGAGCCCAGCCAGATATCCCGATAGATGCTCTTCAGGCTCGAATCCACAGCAGAATGCTCCCTCTCCTTCAAGGCATTTTGCGTCGGCATGAAAGGCGAAGTATTCAGGTCCATCCGGTGCCGCTCGCGCCCTGAGAATCCGAGGAGGTTCAGGATCGCCACACGTCCGGCAAGGGTTTCGGAGATCCCTTTCATCATCTGAAACTGCTGCGAGCCTGTAAGCCAGAACATTCCAGGCCGGCGGCCGGCGTCGACTGCCATCTTAATCAATGGCAAAAGTTGTGGGGCGTATTGGATTTCGTCTATCAATACCGGCGGCTCGAATCGCCGCAGAAAAAGAGCGGGATCTTCCCGCGCCAGGGTTCGAATGGAGGGATCATCAAGAGTAATATATCGCCGGCTTTTCTCGCAAAGGTGCCGGAGCAGCGTCGTCTTGCCGACCTGCCTTGGTCCGGTCAGCAGAAGGACGGGGAACTGTTCCCCGGCGTCAGCCCAACACTCTCCCAGCGTGCGTGGATAGTACATGGCAATTCTTCACCGTCTGATATGCAAGACGATTGCATTATGGCCGATCGCGGCCGCGCAGTCAACGCCAGATCGGTGCGCCAGCCGCAATGTGCCGCGGCGCTGCTCCACGCGAAACGCTCTGCCTTCCGTACAAGCCGTGCCCGCACCGGATTTCGTTCTACATACCGTATCGCCGTCCACACAGGCTCTTCATCCAGCGGGCAGGGGAAAAACCGGCATTGCCACAAACGGCCGCTTATTCCTTGATTCCAGCTGACGTGCTGCGCTCGAATCTCAAAGGTTTGTGGTACACTACCCCGCCTCACTGAGCTGGTTGCGCTGTGATGGTTGTATTATTTGGATCCCCCCCGGCGAGGAAAGAGATGGGTTCGTCCGCGAGCGGGTCGGGATTTCCGCAGGTGCTTCGAATCTTGCTGCTGGGGCGTTGACTCACCGTTTGAGGTGGAACCTGATCAATGAAATGGATAAGTGTATTTACACTGCTGTTGGCGTTGGGATGGGGTGCGGAACAGATGCCGGCGGCGCCGGTCACAACTTCGCTCCGTGGGACTCTGTACGACTCGACGGGAAGACCGCTGCCTGAGGCTGTGCTGGAGTTGCGATCCGCCGACATGCGTGCCGCCGAAGCGCCGCTTCTACGTGCCATGACCGATTCACACGGCAGCTTCGAGTTTGGCCAGCTGGCCCCCGGCCGCTATGCCATTTCGGTTCGTCCGGCGGGCCAGGGTGCCGCTGCAACAACGGAGTTGACGATTGAAGCCGACGATCACGCGCTGGTTCTTAACCTTTTGGCTGGGAAGGCGGGATTGGACTTGCAGGTCCAGAAAAATGCCGCTGCCGGCCAGGCTCAGGCTCCGGGCAAAGAAAATGTGGGAAGCCAGCAAGTTGCGGGTCTCCCGCTGGAGCAGCGAGATTCCACCAGCCTCTTGCTTTTGGCCGCCGGCACGAACACAACGACCGGAACCGGCGCCAACTTCACCCAGCAATACTCGATCCATGGGCAGAGAGGGACAACCGCCGTTTTCGCGCTGGATGGCGCGGATACAACCGACCCGGAAAACGGAGGCGCCACGATCTCCGATTTTAACGTGGATGCCATCCTGAGGATCGAGAACCTGTCCGGTGTGATGCCGGCTTCGATTGGCGAAGGTGCTGCCGGCTATATCAATGTGATCAGCAAGTCGGGAACCAATCAAATACACGGAGACGTATATGAGTTCCTGCGCAACTCCGTATTTGACGCGCGCAACTACTTCGACCCCTCTCCCTCGCTGATCTCGCGTCGTATTCCTGCTTTTATTCGTAACGAATTCGGAGGGACCAACGGCGGTCCCGTGGTGATCCCGGGCCTGTACAACGGCCGCGACCGTACTTTCTATTTTTTTGATTATCAGGGTCTGCGGCAGGTGCAGGGCACTACGCAGGTCCTTTCTGTGCCGACCCGGGCTGAGAGGTCCGGACTGGACACCACCGCCGTCCCCGGTGATACGTTGTACGTGCCCCTCAATTCGCAAATCCGGCAATTGCTTAACATCTATCCGCTTCCCAACAATCCCGGTGGGACTTATGGCCCGCGGACTTACATGGCCGCTTCAAACGTGTATATCACGAATGATCAATTCTCCGTGCGCATTGATCATCGAATTTCAGCGAAAGAGGAATTGACGGTCCGCTTTACCTGGGAAAATATTATCGGGCCCACCACCAATCCCAGCCAGACGGCGATTAATCCCAGCTACGCCCAGCTCTTTACCGAGGGCTATCGCAGCGCGGCGCTGCATTACGTTCGAGTGCCCTCATCCACGCTGACCATGGTGAGCACGGTGGGTTTTATCCGCAGCACACCACAATATGCGTCGCTCAATCAAACCCAACCGGGAATGACTTTCGCCAACAAGCTGTTTGAAGCTATCAATTCCCAGGCCGGGGGCTTCCGCGGCCTGACGGGAAATCAGCTGCAACTGCGACAGACGCTGGCCAAGATTCACGGGGCACATTCCCTTGAGATGGGCGTCGAAGCCCGCTTCGACCGCAATGCTGAGATCAACTCCATGAACGGCAACGGCACCTACTCGTTTGGGGGCGGGCCGGCATATTCTCCGGTATCCATTGCGTCCGCCAGCGGACAACACAACATAAGTCCGGGAGATTTGTTGCCCGACACCCTGAGCGCCTTCCTGACGGGAACGCCATCTTCCTATACCCGGACGATCGGGGGCCAAGGCTTCTCTCAGGGTAATCGCGTGGCGGTGAACTCCATCCATCGCGATTCCTATAACTTCTACTTACTCGACAATTGGCGCGCCACTCCCCGCCTCATAATCTCCTACGGTCTCCGCTATGAACTGAATTCGCCGATGCGCGTGGGCGATAGCCGGGCGCAGGGGGCGCTCTTCTTTGCCCCGGACGGAACTAGGCTGAATTACCCCACGCCGGGCGCTACCCAGCAGTGGGTGGTTAATCCCGATCCTGTCTGGAATACGGACTGGAATGGATGGGGGCCACGATTGAGCCTGTCGTGGCAACCCCGCGCGAAGACCATGGTGCACGGCGCCGCCGGCACCACGACTATTCTGCAATACCCGTGGCCCAACGTCAGCATCACCAATCACTTTCCCTATGCCGTGACCATCTCACCTTCTGCCAGTCCCGGTTCCCCCATTCCTTTTGATAATTCAGTTGCCCCTCTGGTGCCGCCCGCGATCTATACGCCTCAGGGAGCGCTGATCGATCCGGCGAAGTCCAGCCAGTGGGCAGGAAATACGCCCATCGATGTGGTCCGATTCGAGCGGGACTTGGCAGCCTTGTTGCCGGGAAACGTCATTCAGCCCGTACAGGGATCCAGCACTGCGCAGAATTTCCGCAATGGCTACCTGAACACCTATACGATGGGGATTCAGCAAGAGATCCTGGGCTTCAATGTGAGCGCCTCGTATATCGGTCTGGCAGGAGTCCACCTGCAGGGGACAAGCTATCCTAACAACTATGCCGGAGCATCTCCGGGGTTTGCCCCTTTCGCCCTGTTCAACGCTGCCGGTCAGATAATTGGCGGCTTCAGTCAAGAGTCGCTCTTTGACAATTCGGTGCACTCCTCGTACAACGCGGGCGAACTGGTCATTCGCAGAGCTCCCACGGATCGGAGCGTAGGCTTCAGCCTCAGCTATACCTTCGCTAAGAGCCTAGACAATGCCGGCGGCTTCGGTGGCGGCGGTGGAGGGCGCCAGAATCCCCAGAATGGGTCCGCGGAGAAGGCGCGCTCCTCCCTCCCCGGTCCCCAGAACCTGTCCTTCAACATCTCTGCGAAATTGCCGTTTGATCGCTGGGTGAGTCATGGCCTTGTCCATGGCTTGATCTCTGGATGGCAGATCATGGGGATCGGCCAGTTCCGCAGCGGCACGCCGTTCACTGTAGTTTCCGGGATCCAGCAGACTGGCTATGGATCAGGCGGCGTGGATCGGCCCGACCAGATCGGAACTCCGGTACTATCTACCAGCCGGCCTGTCAGGCAGGATTATTTCGGGATGGGAGCCGCCAACGCTTCTTACTTTTATATTCCGATCGGCGTGCCTGGTGGCACCGGTCCATACTGCGGCCGCTTTGGGACCCTGGGCAGAAACACTTTCAACGGTCCGCCCCTGCGTAATTTCGATGTAGCACTTTCGAAGGAGTTCAACCTCGACAAGAGGTTCAAACTCCAATCGCGGGCCGAGTTTTACAATGTATTCAACATGGTGAATTTCAGTACGCCGAACAACGTGGTGACCGGATCGGGGTTCGGAATGATTACTTCCACCGCATCAAATTCACGACAGCTGCAGTTCTCGCTTAAGCTGGTTTACTAGGCAACGGCCCCCCGAATCAGAAGTCAGGGCTGCTTGGAAATGGTGTGCGTTTTTGTTTGGTTGGAGCCGTTCGGTCGACCCAGAAGCGCTTCCAGGGCGGACTGCTGCCGGCTGGCGACCACGGCCAACACTTCGTCGCCTACCTGCAAAACCGTCTCGCCGCGCACGGCCAGCACCTCGTCTTTGCGGATTATCGCCGCCAGAGTGCAGTTCTCAGGCAGCTCGAGGTCGCGCACCATCTGTCCTGCCGCGGACGCTTCAGGGGAGATCTTCTCTTCCACCAGCGCCACTTCTCCCTTGCGCAGTTTCACCAGGGTCATCATGTCGCCGAGCGACATTTCCTCAGCGATCAGCTTCGCCATCAGGTCAGCCTGATTGATGGCGACATCGACGTGAAATTTCTTGTCAAACAGCCATGCGTCGCGCGGGTTGTTGATGCGGGCGATGGTGCGCGGCACGGCGTAACGGTCGCGCGCCATGTAACAGAGGATCAGATTGTCGGCATCAACTGTGGTGCATGCGGCAAGCACCTGGCATTCGCGAATGCCTGCCAGTTCGAGCATTTGCGGGCTGGTCGGATCCCCCTGGTAGATCACTTCCGTGGGAAGTTCGTAGTGAATGCGGGCAAGCACTTCGGGCCTGTCCTCGATCAGGCGGACCTTGTGGTTTTGTGCGCTCAGGATGGCCGCAAGATGCGCGCCGGTGCGGCCGCCGCTGGCAATAATAACAAACATATCAGTCCTCTGGTTTTTCGCGAGTCAGCAGTTCTTCAATGCGCAAGGCGCCCATCATGACGGGGCTGATGACCTGCAGGCCAAAGGCCTCTTGCAAGGCTCGCTTGCGGGGATCGTAGTTTCGCACCACCACCTTCGGCACCTTATAAACGACACGTGCGATGTGCCCGAGCACCGTGTTAACGGAATCGGACGGAGTCACCGCTGCCAGCGCTTGCGCGTGTTCAATTCCGGCGCGCTCGAGGACGTCCTGGGTCAGCACATCCCCTCGCATCGTCGATCCTCGAAAATCTTCGGGGAGATTGCGGAAGGCTTCAGAATCCTTGTCGATGACGGTAACTTTGTGGCCCTTGCGATACAGTCCATACGCAACTTCGGCTCCCACGCGGCCACAGCCGATGACGATGACGTTTATAGGCCCCTTGGCAGGGTGGCCGATTTCATCCGACTTGATAGGGCACATCGGTGATCACAATCCCTCGCTTAAATAAAAGTACCAGCCTCAACATCATGGCTGTCTGGGTGTGCAATACATTGTAAAGCCAGCGCTTCGGCACAAATTGAGGCACGACGATTGTAATGGTTTCATTCGGCTGCCGTTTCGCGGCGATCTCATCGATATATTGCAAAAGCGGCTCCAGAAAAAGCCGGTAGGGCGAATCCAGAATGACCAGACGCACGCCTTTGCCCCAGGTTTCCCATTGGTGCCGCACATTTTCTGCTTCCGCGGGATCAATCGAAACGTGCACAGCCGTCACGTCGTCAGAAAGCATCTGGGCATAGCGAAGCGCCGCCAATGTGCCCTGATGGACCGCGCTGATGGGAAGGATAATCCGATGTCTGGGCACCGGAGGAGCCTCGCCAAAACTCTCCAGGGAGAGATTCTGGGCGAGGGTCTGATAGTGGCGGTGGATTCCCTTCAACAGCATGACGAGGGCCGGAATCAGGATCAGGACGACCCATGCTCCCTCGACAAACTTCGTGATGGAGAACACCACCACGACCACGGCTGTGCAGGCTGCGCCGAGGCCGTTGATGATCATCTTAGTCTTCCATCCGGCTTGGGGGCGCAGCGTCGATCCGCGTTCCCGCACCTCGCGGCCGGGCTGAAGGCGGCCGACCTTCCACCATCGGCGTGCCATGCCCGCCTGCGACAGCGTAAACGAGAGGAAGACGCCAATGGCATACAGCGGGATCATCCCCGTGACGCTGGCGTTGAAGGCGATGATCAGGAGTGAAGCAATCAGGGCCAGAGAGATGATCCCCCGCGAATAGACCAGCCTGCTGCCACGATATGCGAGCTGGCGCGGGAGGAAGCCATCGCTTGCCATTACGGCGCTCAGGCGCGGGAAGTCCGCAAAAGAGGTGTTCATGGCCATAATCAGGACGACGGTCGTCGCCGCAATGGTGCAGAGATACAAAATGCCCTGGCTTCCATAGGCCGTGCGCGCCAGCTGGGAAATCACCGTTTCCCGCTCGGACGGAAGGGCTCCGATTTGCCGGGCTAGGAAGCCAATACCCAAGAAGAGACTGCCGAGGATCGAGGCCATCCAGATGAGGGTCAATCCCGCGTTGCGCATGCGCGGTTCCTTGAAGGCCGTAATTCCGTTGGAGATGGCTTCGACCCCTGTCAATGCGGATGTCCCGTTGGCAAAAGCATGCAAAATGAGAAAAGGGGTGATCGTCTGCAGACTCCTCAAAGCCTCCGGCGGCGGCGGATTGATCACGGCACCCAGCGATCCCGCAAAATACCTGAATAAACCTACCCCGACCGTGACATACATCGAGACAACGAAAAAGTACGTCGGCACGGCGAAAGCCCTGCCGGATTCTCTCACACCTCGAAGGTTCATGACCATGACAAACAGGACCAGGCCTACCGACAGGTGCACGCGATAGGAGTACAACCAGGGAAACGCCGAAACCACCTGAGCGATACCCGATGAGACCGACACGGCGACTGTTAAAACATAATCGGTCATCAGGGCCGCTCCCGCTGTACGCGCTGGCAACTCGCCCAGGTTGTCGCGCGCCACGATGTAAGAGCCGCCGCCGTTGGCATAAACGTGAACCGTCTGTTCATAGGAGAGGGTCACGATCGCCAGCAGAATGACGATGGCAATGGAAATCGGGAAGACGAGGCCGAACGCCATCGTGCCCGCGGCTGCCAACACTACCAGCATTTCCTGGGTGGCATAGGCCGTCGATGACAGCGCATCGGAGGCAAATACCGCAAGCCCGATCATTTTCCCGACCGTCTGGTGGGCAGCATCCGCGGTCTGAAGAGGCCGGCCGATCAGCCACGTTCTCCATGAACGGTGTGGGATGTATCCCACCGTACGTCGTTGAACGGCGGCGCCGATCTCCTGTTCCACAGCAACCATAGTGACCCGGGGTCTTTAAATAGGCGCTAATTCTACGCCCCGCGACCGTAGACTGTCAAAAGCGATTGCCGGCGCCCGCAGCCCCGAGCTGAGGGCGTGAGAGCCGATGCTTGCAATGATGGGAAAATACCGCGGCGCAGTGACTTGCTGAAACGCGGGGAAAGAGGATTCGACTATCGGCCCTCTACGTCATGCGGCGGCGCCTCAGGATCAGAACGGCCAAGCCTGTCGAAAACAACAGGAGGGTTGCCGGCTCTGGAACCGGGAAAAAGAGGTCATGATTCTGGAATGCGTTCCGATCGCCGGCAGTGAAACCAAGGTATGCGTCGCCGCTCGCAGGCAGATTCAGCAGACTCTTTAAGTCTACTGGAGTCGTGAACTCCCATTCAGAATTCAAATAAAGGCTTAGATAGTTTACTCCGAGGTCATTAAAGTAGACGATTTCAGCCGTCTGCCAGTCGCCGTCATTCAAGGGACGCGACACGGACGCTCCTCCCAGCTCGGGGTTGCTGGTGCATCCCACGTAGTCGGGCATGTCAGTCGTGTAACCATACGTGGTCAAATGGCCCTGATAGCAATCGTGGTGAGGCACCAAGTAGCCCGGGCCGCCGCCGACAGTTACAGCCGCGCTCACATTCACGGCCACATGGTTGCCGTCGGGGTCACCGTACCAGCCATCATTCTTGTAGGTATCGAATTCCACAGCAAGACCGTTGGGGATATACATATAGCCAAGCCCCCCGGCGCCGCGCCCCAGCAATTGACTTCCATTCGGGTTGTTTTGAATCACGAAGGCAAACCCGTCTCCGCCCGCCGGGCCGCCACCCGGATCGGGAGCATTATCCTCCCAGCCTCCCGACATCCGAAACTCGAAGGAAATGGAAAAGCCGTCTGCGACATCCAAGGCGCTGGCACTCCAGATTGCGGCTGCGGGTGGATTATTATTGTCCCCCACAATGGGATTGACGTTCGGCTCTCCATTGTCGATCAGTCGGATGCCGTATCCGGGTCCAGGTTGGTCGGGCAGCGTCGTTGTCAGCCCTTGATAATTCGAAACCAAGTTGTGCTGAAGCGTACCGAAGTTGATGACAGTAGCGTATCCGACGCCCGCCCAAAGCAAAAAAGCCACTGCGATGAATAAACCCCTGAGCCTGCTGCACATAATCTCTTGCTCCCGTCCTCAATCCATAATTCGATCCGGAGGTACACATTTGTCTTGGCAAACGCCAGCCGAACGCGGCAGGCTTCACCACCCTGCCGTACAGCTGCAGCCTTCATTCCCGGATCGGTCGGGTTCACGTGAGGGAGTATGCTGAATGCGGGCCTGATCGGAAGTAAGACTCACTTTCGGTGAGTTCGCGGTTGCTCCGCCGGACATCATCGAAATTCGGCCGGCTCGCAGCAGAGACGTTCCCAACCGACTCCATCTATAGCACCACAGTCCGTGGCACGCAAGCCAGAATTCCGGCTTCGACGCAAAATGGTTTCTAAGGGCTATTGCATATGGCCCAAATTGGCCATAGCGCGGCGGATAGAATTGGGCTGAGGAAACCACTAGAATTAGGCGGAAAGAGCGTTATGCTATGGCCCGGAATGGATTAAGCTGGATTATGGCAAAGTACAGGGTAGGCCTGAAATGAGGAAGCCGGATCGCAACCCGGGGGTTATGAGAAGAGAGTCTATTTATCCGCATCGGAGTGTGCGCTCTTTCCCGATCACCCGCACGCGCCTGTGGGTAGCTCTAGGTACGGCTCTCCTTTTGAGTTCCGTGGTTGCCTATCTCGGCCCATCACTTCTTGGCGCACACAATCGCCTATCCTGGTGGGTGCTAAAGGTGACCGGGATCCCAAGCCACGGTACCAGAGGAGTGGAGATCTTTCCATTCCTCGGATCGGTAACGGCGCCGGACATATCATTCCCCTCCCCACGCGCAAACCCTTTTCGAACCGGCTCGTTTTTTGCTATTTGCTTTGCGGGACTTATCGCGATCTACCGCAAAATACCCTTAGGCCGCAACTTCGTGGTCTTCCTGCTGATATTAATCTGCGCGGCGGGAGTTGTGATCGTCCTCAATCCTTCCTTTTATTTCGACTCGGCCATGTATGAGCAGACATGGCTTCGCGGGGAAATCCTGGTGTGGATCCTTTTGCCCTGGATTTCAGCCTTTCTCTTTGTTCTGACTCTGCCAAACCTGGCTGCCGGGCTGGTTTGGTCGCTTTGGACCGAGGCATACGCGATCATCTGGTCGGCGGTGAGGCTCGCGTTCTGCCTGGGCACATTGCACTATACGGGGATTCTGTTCCTGCCGCTGCTCTGGTTTTGTTTTGGGATTCTCTTCGATTTGGTCTATGTCCTGCTTTTTTATTCCATGGCCCTGCACTTTTCCTCGAAAAGGAGCGCGGGCGAGAGAAAGTTATGATCATCCTTATCGCTATTTGCAAGATTTGTTTGCTCTTTACGATCGTGGTGCTGACGGCTTATGCCATCCGGCACCATCTCTTCGCACTCTTCCGCCTATCCTTGCGCAAATCGCGCGACATGATGGAATTGGTCGGGTTCACTTCACCCACGGTTTCCGTGCTCGTGCCCATGCACAACGAAGAGAAAGTTGCCGCCGACGTGCTGCAGGCGCTTGTGGACTGTGATTACGACTGCGAGAAGATCGAGATTCTCGCCATCAATGACAGGTCCCACGATCACACGGGGGAGATCATCGACGAATTCGCGGCCAGGTATCCGATCATCAAGGCAATTCATCGTTCCAGAGGAGAAGGAGGAAAGGGGGCCGCGCTGAGGTATGCCAGCCGTCAGGCGAGCGGAGAGATCCTGTTGCTTTTTGACGCCGACTACATCCCTGGCCGGTCGATGATAAAGTTTCTAGTCGCCCCCTTTTGCGATCCGGAGGTTGGCGCCGTCATGGGACGGGTGGTGCCTCATAACGGTGATGCCAGTCTTTTGGCCGGATTACTGGAACTGGAGCGCGGCGCGGGCTATCAGATCGGCCAGCAGGCCCGGTACAACCTCGGCCTGACGCCCCAGTTCGGAGGAACTGTCGGCGGCGTGCGCACATCCGTCCTCAAGGCCGTCGGGGGGTGGAACTTCGAATCTCTTACCGAGGATACCGACCTGACCTTCAGGCTGCTCTTGCACGGGTGGAAAGTTGCCTATGTGAATCGCGCAGAGTGCCACGAAGAAGCGCCGGAATCCTGGCAGGTTCGCAGCCGCCAGATACGGCGCTGGGCTACCGGTCATACCGCATGCCTGCATAACTTTTGGAGGGAATGGGTGCGCGGGAAGTTCCTCAGTCCAGCGGAAAAAATCGACGGCATCTTCGTCATGGCCTGCTACTGGACCGCGCCGGTCCTGGTGCTGGGGTGGCTCGCCTCCCTTGTGCTCTTCTTCACCCGGCAATCCTATAACATGATCGCGTTCTGGGTTGCTCTCTCTTTCATCGGCTACCAGATGTTCGGCAACCAGGCCACGTTCCTGGAACTCGGCTCGGCCGCTTTGCTCGACAACAACCGCAGGCGGATGCTGCTGCTTCCTCTCAACCTGTTCAACTTCTTCGCCAGTACCGGTGCAATCTGCCGTGCGTTGGGGACCTTTTACATCGGCGGCATCTTCGGCTCGGGAGATCACTATTGGCACAAGACGGAGCGTTATCGAAACGGAAACGGCGGTGCTAACAGAAATGGCCGTGGAAACGGAAATGGTAATGGTAACGGCAATGGCAGGGGTAATGGGAATGGGGGAAACTCTGCCGGAAAGCTGCTGGTTCGAGCACCGAACGGCCTTTATTTGTCCAGACAGGGTGCGAATCTACCTTGAGTTCATTGCCTTTTATTCTATTTGCCCTGATCTTCCTGGCGCTGGTCTGCGCCCATTTTGTCCTGGCGTACAGAACCTGGTTGACGTCGCGGGGGCAACATCCTACGGATATTGACCCTGACTACGTTCGGATAGAAGATTACTTCGCCCAGTCTTTTCGCCTCAAGGTCTCCGAATGGCTCATGTTGCCCGTCCAGGCCGCGCTGCCCGACGAAACGCGGTTCATCATGAAAGGTCGGGAGCGAATCCGCGTTTCCGGCTCATCTTACTTCCCCTCCATGAGCCGGTCCGACGACATTTTGGTGGTCGAGGGGAATCTTCAATGCGAAGCAGGCTGTGTCTTCCAACGGGAGATTCTGGTGCGGAAGAATGCGCGGATTGGCGCCGGCAGCAAATTGCAGGCCCTCGCCGTCGATGGCGACGCGATCCTCGGAAAAGGAGTCCAGATAATTCGCTGGGTGGACTGCAACGGGATCTTGGAAATCGGCGCTGGCAGTGTCGTTCGTGCGCGCGCGACCGCGGGCCAGGCTATTTTCCTCGGAACCGGCGCGCAGGTAGGTTCCGCATTCGCACCCGTGGTCACCACCCTCCAGAGAGAACCCGGGAATCCTGATCCAGCTCTGGCACGCGCTCCGGAAATCGCGCTTCCCGGATCGGACTCCCCGGAAGTGGCCAATCACGAGCTCGAGCACATTGGGCTGGAACGGGGAAAACTATCCAAGCTCAACCAAGAGTGCTGGCTCTATGCCGGCGATTTCTGCCCATCTGTGCCGCTGCGTGTGACCAGGAAACTGATTATCAAGGGAGACTGCTTCCTGCCGGCCGGCAGTGTCTTGGAATGCGATCTGAAAGCGGAGGGCCTGATTGAACTGGGAGCCCACGTCGTGTGCAATGGCAATGTGATTGCCGGAGGTAATCTTCACTTCGGATCGCAAGGACTATTTCGCGGAGTGCTGCATGCGGGCAAGTCCATGGAATTGAGCGCCGGGGTTTTCGGCGAGAACAACGGATCATTGGTGGCGGCATTTTCCGCTGAAACCCTGTCGATTGGACTCGGCGTTGTCGTCCATGGCAAAGTGGCCTCAGGAGATCGAGTTCTGGTAAGAGACGACCTGTAGTGGTAGCCTCCTGCTTTTGTGGCTCAGACGGCGGATCTGAAGCCAGCCTGACCCGAAGCAAACCCTTAAAAGGTATAATTTGATTATGTCACTCGTGCCCTCTTACATTGAATCCTTGGTTCCCTACGAAGCCGGACGCAGCGTGGAAGAAATCAAGCAGGCTTATGGATTGCGTGATGTCTCCAAGCTGGCATCCAATGAAAACCCGCTCGGCCCTTCGCCGTTGGCCCTGGAAGCCATCCGATGCCACCTCGACGGCCTGAATCTGTATCCTAACGGCGGACTCGACCTTCGCCGCGTACTGGCGAACCTCTACGACCTCAAGGTCGAAAATGTCATCGCAGGCAGCGGTTCTGAAGGGATCATGTCGAACATCATTCGCACGTTTCTCTGCGACGACGATGAAGTTCTGACCACGGAGTCCGCGTTCATCGGCTTTCAAGTGCTGGCGAAATCACGCGGAATCAAATACCGGACCGTTCCCTACCGATCATGGCATTACGACCTGCCTGCTCTGGCCGCGCAGATCAACGAGCGGACCAAGATCGTTTACCTGGCGAATCCCAACAACCCAACGGGGACCATTTTCACCCGGCAGGAATTTGATGATTTCTACCACCATGTGCCGGAGCGCGTGCTGATCATCCTGGATGAAGCCTATTTCGAATACGCCAAGGATAACCCCCGCTACCCGGACTCCATGCACTATCGCTATGACAATGTCATCACCCTGCGCACCTTCTCGAAGATTTACGGCCTTGCGGGAATTCGCATCGGCTACGGCTTCTCACACGAGGAGCTGATCGGCAATCTTCTGAAAGTGAAGCTGCCTTTCGAGCCCAGTGCCCTTGCACAGGCCGCCGGAATCGGCGCCCTCGCGGACAAGGAATTCGTGCATCGGTCTCTGGAACTCAACGCGCGCGGCCTTGACCTGCTCACGACATCGCTGCGCTCGCTGGGAATGGAGGTCGTCCCTTCGGAAGCAAACTTCGTCATGGTCGTATTGTCGGACGAACAGGAAGCCCTGAGCGTGACGCAGGGACTGTTGGAGCAGGGCATCATCATCCGGCCGCTGAAAGCCTTTGGCCTGCCCCGTTGCGTGCGCATTTCGACGGGGAAAATTGAGGAAACCCTGAGATGCGTCGAGGCGGTCAAGAAGATCCTCAAAGGTGAATCTTTATTGGCGCTTGATTCTGCCCGCCATTTCGAGGATCGTATCGAGGAGTCAGATCACAGACTCCTGCCCTTCACAGGGCAGCAGCCGCGCGACGATTCTGTCAGCGCTCGCAATCTTGCGGTTTGGAGGATCAAGGTATGAGAGGGTATCTTCGCATTGGATGGTTGGCCGTGCTGATTTTGAGTTGCTCTTCTGCGTTTGCCGCCGATAAAACCTGGGCAGTGGCAGCCAAAGCCGGCTCGTTGGGAGTAGGCGCCGATATCCACAGGGTCATTTTTCCCGACCGTCTCAATCTTCGCGTCGGATTCAGCTTTTTCCAGCGCGCGCAGAATTTCACGAATAGCGGGATACGTTATACCGGCACGTTCAGAGTGGGAGGCATACCGGTCAGTTTGGACGTATATCCGTTCAAAAACTGGTTTCGCGTCCAGGCGGGCATGCTGGTCGACCTCAATCGGCTGACAGGCACAGGCCAATTCAGGACTGATGTAGTCAGCAGCGGACTGATCACGATCGGAGCGCATTCGTACACGCCGGATTCGATTGGATCGCTGCAAGGAACGGTCAATGTGGATCGTGTCTCACCCTTTTTGGGGTTGGGCATCGGCAACCCCATCAAGAAAGACAAGCGCTGGGGCATCTTCTTTGACATTGGGGCGATCTATCACGGAGCACCTACGCTGAACCTGCAAACGACCAGAAGCTTCCCAGCCTCTTTGCCGGCTGACCTGAACGCCCAGGAGCAAATATTCACGAACAACACGCACCGATACATCTTCTACCCAATAGTGCAACTCGGAGTGAGCTTTCGTTGAATTCGGTGACAGGCAACTATTTCACCAATTTCTAGGCTATGACTGGAAAACCGTGCCGTTCCCGAATTTGGTGAAATAGTTGCCTGTCACCGAATTAGAGCATCGCGGTCACGACATAGAGGTTGGCTGCAAGCAAAGCCAGCAGAAAAATGGCATGCGGGAGATACACCGGCCAAGATTTCCGGCATTCTTGCTTGCGGGCGAGCCGATAGCAGACGTACAGCGCGGCGGCGCCGCCAAGCACCAGCACCACACTCTCGATCCGGAATACCGAATGATTTGGCAGCCACGACGCCTGACTGCGGCCTGGAAACCATCTCAGCATCGCCAGGAAGGCGAACGGCACAGACCGGGAGCGCGTCAGAAAATAATAGAAACCGTAAGATACGTGGCCGGCCAGTGCCAGCGGAATAATCGCGTAACCGAAAGTGCCAAAGTTCTGCAGCACCTCCTTGCGGCGTACGGTGCCGGCCAGCGCTTGTGAGATGAGGCTGGCCAGTGCCAACCCTATGAGCGGCGCGGCCATGAATGCCGCGAGCAGTACTCCGTACACCAGGGGATTCCAGACATAAGGATCCACATGCAGCAACCCACCCGTGTGCTCAACCAGCGGGGTCCACAGATTTAGCAGCGCGACCTGCTCGATCAGCACCACGCCCATGACGATCCCCGCAAGTGCGGCGTCAGGCAGACGCGGCCGCTGTAGGCTCCATAACTCCGCCGTTGGCGCGCGCAAAGAGATTTGGATCGCATCGCGGGGACAATTCTTGACGCAGTTGCCGCAGAGATGGCAGGTGGCGGAATCTTCCACATCCGGCACGACCTGAAAGACCGGGCAACCTGGCGCGTGCGCGGTCCCGTAATAACAACCCTGCGTCGGACAATCACAGCAGGAAAGCGGGTCGGCCCTCAGTTGCACCATCCCGGCCCGGCTGTAATTGGCGGCAAACCCGCCAATGAAACAGGCGTAACGGCAGAACGTACGCCGTTCGAAGAAGGCGCTGAAGAATATAACAGCGGCCAGCACCGCGAGCAACAAATAGCCCGTCTTGCGGGCATTGCCGCTTAGTCTCCAAGTCTCATCGACGTACGTTACCAGGATAAAAAGCCCGGCGATGATCCACGGCCCATTTCGCCGCAAGAAAGGCGGTACCGGGAGGTGCACGCCGACAGCCTTCTGAACACAATCTGTCAGCCAGGAAAAAGGGCAGATGGCGCACCAGAAGCGGCCCACCAGCAGAAACGAGAGCGGCAGCAACGGCCACCATACGGACCAAGCCAACGCCATCCCAAAGTTTTGGCCGGCATTGTTCGGTCCGAAAAGCGCCAGGCCGACGATCACAAGGAAAGCCGCCGTGGTGACCCATTGGAAAATGGAAGGATAAAACCTGCTGCGCACCGCGGTCCGAATCCATGGAATGTCCAGCAGATTCATGACACGGCGCCTTCGGGCCGCGGGCGGCGGCGCAAATAGGCGGCGCAGCTCAATACGGTCACTACAAAAAGGACAAATAGCACCAGGACCGCAGCGTTTGGCGGCGCGCTGCCGACATCGGCAGCCACCGTGAGCGCGCTGTCACCAGCCGTGAACGTCAGGTTGACCCGACCGGCGGTATCGGGCTCCCACGTGAACAGATACGTGCCTGGGCCGCCCGGCACGCCCGCGAGCGCCGTGGTCCACGCCTGTTGCGCGGCCGAATCCGGGCTCGCACCCAAATCCATGCCGCCTGCGGGCGTGGTATCCAGGGCGTCTTCTGCGCTGAGGAAGATTGGCGCCGGGGCAAGGCAGGCCATCAAATTATCAGCCGGCCGCCCTTTTCTCCAAACGTGCAGAATGAGCGTGGCGGGTTCGCCCTTTCGAATCGTGGGAGGAAGCTGTGCCTTCAGCTGATACGCGCCTGTCCCGGCGTTTCCTGCCGTGCGCGTTTCCGGCCCGCTCTTACTCTGACCGGCGGCATGTTGCGCGCCGCCAGCCAGAAAGCCGGCCAGCAGTACTGTACCGATTGCTTTCAGCCACTTCATCGCGTCGATCCTTGTATGGCGACGGAAGTCCCGTCGTGCTGTCCGAGTCCCGGCTAATCCTCAACCTGCCCGCGGACGTGCTCCTTGACATTCGAGACGACGACGCTTACGCGCGCCCAGGTCGTCGATGTTGCGGTGCCGACGAGCTCGTAAACACCGTGATGGCCGGCGGGCCAGTCTTCCAGCTTGCCTGTGGCGGTGCCCACCGATTTGCCGCCGGCATCCCAAAGCGTTGCCGTAAAGTACACGTCATGCTGAAATTTATCGTGATTCGTGGCGGGCCCTTTGACTTCGACGTTGTTGCCGGTAGTGATCTCGGCGGTGGCTGGACCATCCAAGCTGATCATGCTCTTGGCGTACTCGAGCGTCTCCAGATCCGCATCTTTACCCGAGCTGCAGGCGCCAAGGCTCAAGCTGAATGCACATAGAATAAGAATAGGCAGAATCCGTGTAGAGCGTCGCATGCTTTTACCCCTTCCGCAGAACATTTTGTCTGAAGATTTCGAAGGAGCATTCTCAACCCCTTTGCGTTCCGATGCAACGCCCATCCGTGGGAATCGTTGCGAATGGGGGGCACAAGAATGTCGCTTAATTCATGACGCCACTCTTACCTGGCCCCGCGCCGCTGGCGCCTGCGGCGCGGAGGTTGGCTGGATAGGGGGCGGAGGGTGACTGCCGTCCCTGCCGTGGCCTCTTTTCTTTTCAGCGCCCCGGATGGTACTCCCGCTCGGTGTGGCCCTTGAGCTGCGCGGGGTAGAAGTAGACATCCCTTAGGTCGCCAGTGCTGTAACGCTTCGCCTGGTCGTTGAAGTGAGGCGAGGAAGGATTGCCGCTCTCCCCGCCGGCGGTGACGGCCTTTGCCCGCACCGTGGGACCAAACTCAACCACTGCCACGAAGCTGTTGCCGCTCGTGCCATAAATCTTCTTTGAACCGCGGTAGCTGCGCGCGGCGAATGATGCCAGTGAGCCCCACGTCGCCGAGGTGAAGCCAACGGGAATGCTCGGCCCCGTGTCGCTGAACGGATGGACGATGTCGTCGGTGAGGCGCTGGAACCGATTGATGTCGCCCCACGGCGTCTTCCAAGTCCCGAAGTCGTCCGCGAGTTTGTCAGACGCCGCTGATAACGACTCAAGAAGTTGCTCCGGTGTTGCCTTATTGCCGAGGGGATCTTCGGCCGAAGTGCCCCCACGCGCCACGTGCCGCTGGATCTCCTCTCCCCAGAACACGGCGAGCGACGTCGGAATTGAAGTCGCCGACCAGCGCAGGTCCCACGCGCGCAGGAGCGCGATCTGTTCGGACAATTTCGCTTTTAGAGGATTTGCTGCGGGGGCCTCGTCCCACGCCTTGACCAGCGCGGGGATCGGCTTCTCGAACCACGTTTCATAGCCGTCGAACGCCGCCGAGATGAGGGAGTCCAACGTGAAGTCCTTCTTGTTTTGAAGGACTCTGATGGCGTGGAGTCCACGCGCGGACTCACTCCCCGAATCGACATATGCGGGGTAGTCTTCCTTCTTCGGGCTGCTCGGGCCCGCCGCCGACCACGGCCAGTTGTTCGTGTTGTAAAGCCAGCCGCTCGCGGGGTTCAGCAAGTGCGGTGTCTCGTCCACGGAAAGCAGCCCGTGCCAGTCCGTCGCCGGATCGCTGCCGTCCACCGGCCTGGTCCAGTCGAACTTGGGATCGCGCTTCGGAATAAAGTTGCCGTGGAAATACGCGATATCGCCGTCGGCATCGGCGAAGATCGTGTTGTTTGACGAGTTGGCGTGAAGCTCCATCGTCTGCCGGAACGAATTGTAGTCCTTCGCCTTGGTGCGCGAGTACGACTGGATCAGCGCCTTGACCGGCTCCTGCATCAGCGCGATGCTTACCCACTTGTCTCCAGCCTTCCGGACAATTGGCCCGTGCTGGGTGCGATAAACCGTGAACGTCTTCTCGGCCATCCCGTTGTCGGTTTTGTACGGCACCGTGATCACGGTGGCCGTAAGCGGACGCTCCTCATTTCCGTACTTGTAATAGAAGCCATCGCCCTTCTTCACGACCGTTTCGAGATACTCATCGACGGCGTCGACGGCGCTCGATGTGTGCATCCAGCCCACCCGGTTATTGAATCCCTGGTATATGAAGAACTGGCCCCACGTCGCGGCGCCGTATGCGTTTAACCCTTCGTCGCTCACCATTTGGAGTTCAGAGCGGAAGAAAAACGAGGTGTGCGGATTGATCAACAGGAGCGCGTGGTGCGCGGTGGTGTTCGCGGGTGCAACGGCCGCGCCGTTCGATCCACCGGGTTCCAGAGGGAGGTCGCCCTCGTCAGGACCAATCGGCGCAGCCTCGACCGGCGACGTGCCGGTCACCGGGCCGTTGCCGTAAAAGGCTTGGAGCGCGCCCAGGTTTACCCTATCGATGTCTCCGCCGAGCGGCACGCTCCCCTCGGTGAAGGTCAGCGCCATCCAGGGTTCGAAATGCTTGATGAGTTTTGGCGTCACCTGGGGATTCTTGGCGAGGTAGTAGTTCAGCCCGTCGGCGAACGCATTCATCAGCGATTTCAACCACACCGGGCTCGCCTCAAACTGCGCCTTCAATGCGTCCGGGTTGATGAAGATCTTCATGCGCAGGTCCTGCCATACCCTGGCCTCACCCTCGACCTCCGCCAGTCGCCCGATGGAGTTAATGTAATTCATCTCCACGCGATTGAAGTCGTCCTCGGCCTGTGCGTACATCACGCCAAAGACGGCATCGGCATCCGTCTTGCCGTGCACGTGCGCAATGCCCCAGTCGTCACGGATGATCGTGACATTCTGGGCCTGCTTCTCCCAGCGCGCGAGATCCTGGTTATTGGCGCCCTGCGGAGATTGCAAGGCGAATACGACTGAAAGGATGAACAGAAGTCTTTTCATGGCCTACCCATCATTGATTCATATGCAATTGAGTTTGCGATCTGGGAGGATATCACAGTTGGGGCGGCAGACGCAGCATTCTCCCGACCGGGAGATCGGGGACAGATACTGTACCGGAGCGCCAGGGGCGCGGGTTGTTCGGAGCTGGTAGACAGCAACCTGCGCAGCCCTGATCGTTGTTTTATCTTTCATTCGCGTGCTGCCTGGTGTTAAAGAGAAGCAGTTTCTCAGTGGAGGAGACTCTATGAACCGAATCATGCGGACATTGATACCTGTTTCGTGCTTTCTTTTGTGTTTGATTGGCGCCTTACCGGCGCAGAACCGGCCGCCGGGGCAAAATCAGTCAAACCGGCCGGCGACGGTTTATCTGCTCAAGCCATCCCGAGTATGGGATGGCGTGACGAATGAACCGCATGAAGGCTGGGTCGTGTTGGTGCGCGGCGAACGGATCGAAATGGCAGGTCCTGCTGCTGAAGTTACGGCGCCCGCGGACGCCAAAGCGATCGACTTGCCCGGTACGACCCTGATGCCGGGCCTGATGGAGGCACACTCGCACATTCTGCTGCACTCTTACAGCGAGACTTCCTGGAACGACCAGGTTGCCCATGAATCGCTTGCACTGCGCGTGGCTCGTGCGACAAATCATCTGCGCGACACACTGTTGGCGGGATTCACTACCATTCGCGATCTTGGAACAGAAGGCGCCGAGTACGCCGACGTGGGTCTCAAACAGGCAGTTCAGCAGGGTATCATTCCGGGTCCCAGAATGCTGGTCGCCACGCGCGCCATTGTCGCTACCGGAAGTTATGGGCCCAAGGGTTACGCCTCGGAATGGACCGTGCCGCAAGGCGCCGAGGAAGCCGACGGGATCGACAGCCTGATCCGCGTTGTGCGCAGCCAGATCGGTCATGGCGCCGACTGGGTCAAGATCTATGCCGATTACCGTTGGGGCGCCAATGGCACGGCCGCGCCCACTTTTTCGATCGACGAGATCAAACTTGCCGTTGAAACCGCCCGCAGCAGCGGAAGGCCAGTTTCGGCGCACTCCACAACGGCGGAAGGAATGCGCCGCTGCATACTCGGGGGTGTGGAAACGATCGAGCACGGTGACGGTGGCACGCCTGAGATCTTCCAGATGATGAAAGAACACGGCACGGTTTTGTGTCCTACCGTCTCGACCTCCGGACCAAATTCGGCCCGCAAGCGCGCCAGTTTCAAGGCTGCGCTCGATGCCGGGGTAACAATTGCCAGCGGCAGCGATGTTGGCACGTTCCCACACGGGGACAACGCGCGCGAGATTGAGATCATGGTGGGCTTCGGCATGCCGCTCTTGGATGCCCTGCGTTCCGCTACTTCGATCGATGCGCGCGTATTGCACATGGAAGATCAGGTCGGGCAGGTCAAGGCCGGCCTGTTCGCGGACCTCATCGCAGTCGATGGCGATGCAACCAAGGATCTCACAGCTATTCGCAAGGTACGTTTTGTCATGAAGGGCGGCACCATATACAAACAGGGCGGCGAACCGGTGATGCGGTAGATCTGCTGGGGCACTCGTGCAATGAAAAGGGGTGTCGCAATGAGTGAGCGGCAGTTTCTGTGGGGGTTGTCAAACGGCGTGATGGTCTTTGCGATCGCGGGGGCGTTCTGGCTCGGTCTCTGGATCGGAACCGCGGCGCCCAGGATTGGAGGGTTGGTCTGCGCCGTATCAACCGTCCTTCAGGTCGGCATTTGCGCGGCATTGCTCTGGGCCGCCGTGCGGCTTCGGAGGAAGTCAGGATTCCGGAGGTCGGAACTGCGGCAAGCGGAGGGACGCCGATCGCCGGAGACTCAGCACATTCTGGCCGGTCTCCGCTGGACCATTGCAGGGCAGACCGCGCTGATCGCATTTGCCGTGTGGGCGTGCGTACGCGCGGGTTCGGAGCAGCTGATCTGGCCGGCCATTGCCCTGGTCGTCAGTCTTCATCTGATTCCGCTCGCGAAGATCTTTCACGTTCGGGCTTACTACGGCACGGCCGCTGCCGGCAGCGTCGTTTCGATAATGTCCATCACGGGGTTGGCCGGCGCGTACGCCGTGGAATCTCGCTGCCGGGATGGCAACCGTGATGTGGATCTCTGCGCTCTATCTGCTCTGGAACGCGGACGCGATTGCCGCGAGTGCCGTAGGGGAGCGGTGGGCGGCCTGACGGCATAATTTCGAGGTTATGGCGCCCGTGCCCGGGATCAGAGTGGGGGGTCGGACCCAATGCTGTTAACGTAAGCGCAATTTGAAGAACTTGCCACAGATTACAAAGATTTCACTGAACATCCTCTCCCACAATCCAGCTTTTTCACTCTTAAATCTGTGAAATCTGTGGCGAGATTTTTTGCCCGCTTGCGGGACCTCGGCCTTAAGTTAACGGCATTGGGTCCGACCCCAGACCACACCTCCGATTGCCGGCGCTGTAACGGACATGGATGAGCCGTACTTTTCGTGTGCAGAAAGAGTGAGCCGCCAGAGTCATCAGCCGGAAGTGTGTCAAAACCCCGTATCCCGCAACGCAGCTTTGGTCTATAATCGCGCTCGTGTGTGCGAGAAAGGGCGGAAGTTACCATAAGGCCCCAAGTACGAACCCGAGGACCCGGGAGGAGGGCAGACGAGCGCACGCCTTGGCGCGGGCGTCGATCGAATACGCGGCGTGTCCTTCCTATCCACTAGCGCGGCTTTAGGGAAGTGATTCGCAGTAGGGTATAAGGGGTCAAGCGCGATTGGCTTCATTTTCCTGAGTTTCCTGGGGTAACTTCGCAGCCTCCGCACCCGCCATTTTTGTCTGCCACCGGGATCCCCGCGGTGCTTTCGTGAATCCCGACCACGGCGGCCGGATCCAGTGGTGAATGCATAAAGATCGCCAGGACGCAGCCCTGGCGTGTGCCCCAGTGCGATGAACCGCTACTGGGCATCGTCCGCAGGCAATCCGACAATCAGGAGGCCCACATGATCATCAAATTATCCAATGGAAAAGAGATTCCCGTCGAAGCGCATAAGGTACGCATCGTGCAGAAGGCCTATCTCGTGCCGGTCGATGAACGGCTCAAAGCTTTGGAGGAAGGCGGTTACAACACCTTTTCCCTCCGCACCAAGTATGTCTTCCTAGATATGCTCACCGACAGCGGAACCAATGCGATGAGCGACAATCAGTTGGCAGCCATGATGGTGTCCGACGATGCCTATGCCGGCGGCGAAAGCTATTACAAACTTGCGGATGCCATCAAGGATGTTTTGCACTTCGCCTACGTGCTCCCGGTGCATCAAGGACGCGCCGCGGAACATCTCCTGGCGAAAGTCTATGTGAAGCCTGGGAGCATCATCCCGATGAATTACCACTTCACGACCACCAGGGCTCACTTTGAGATGGCAGGCGGCACGGTCCTGGAAATCTTCACCGACGAAGCCCTGAATACTCAAAGCACGGAATTGTTCAAGGGCAACCTGGATTTGCAGAAGTTCAAGGACACCATCGCCAAATACGGGGCAAAGCAAATCCCCTTTGTGCGCATGGAAGCCACGACCAATCTGCTCGGCGGACAGCCTTTCTCCATGGCGAATCTGCGCGAAGTAAAACGGATCGCTTCCGACCATGGGATTCCTCTGGTGTACGACGGCAGTCTGATCTCCGAGAACGCCTACTTCATCAAGCAGAGGGAAAAGGGATACGAGGACAAGTCGATCCAGGACATCCTGTGGGAGATGATGAGCTTGGTGGATATTTTCTATCTCTCCGGCAGAAAAAGCACCTGTGTCCGGGGCGGTTTCATCGCTACCAATAACAAGAAATGTTTTGAAGAGATAAAGCCCTGGCTCCCCCTTTATGAAGGATTTCTCACTTATGGCGGGATGTCGAGCAAAGAGATCGAAGCAATGGCGGTCGGACTGCGCGAAATGACGGATATCAATGTGGCCGGCAGTGCAGCCGAGTTTGTAAAGTACTTCGCCGAGCGGCTGATAGAGCAGGGCATCCCTGTCGTCACGCCCCCCGGAGGTCTGGCCTGCCACCTCGATGCCAAGCTTTTCCTGCCCCACCTGCCTCAATCGCAATATCCCGCGGGAGCGCTGGCAGCCGCAGTCTACCTGGTTTCCGGCGTGAGAAGCATGGAAAGGGGCACTATCTCCATGGACCGCGACCAGAGTGGCCATGAGGTGTACTCGGATCTGGAGCTGGCGCGCCTGGCAGTTCCCCGCAGGGTGTATACCATGTCGCAGATCGAATACTGCGTGGACCGCTTGGATTGGCTGTACCGGCACAGGAATCTGGTCAAGGGCTTGAAGTTCGTCGAAGAGCCGCCGGTATTGCGCTTTTTCTTCGGGAAATTGTCAGCCCTCGACAATTGGAGCTATAATCTTGCGGAGGTTTTCAAGAAGAACTTCGGCGCGAACTTCTGAGAAATACAAGAGTGCTGTGGTAGTTGCAACTGTCTCGCCGGTGGACCTGCGCAGATTCATCGTGAGCGTAACAGCTACAGCTCCCTCACGGCAATGATCGGATCGACATGGGCCGCGTGCCGGGCAGGAGCCGAACAAAAATCGGCCGGAGAAACATGCGGGCAATGATGCCCGCCATCAGGCCCGCGCCGATACCGCAACCTGCCGGGACCAGCCCATCCCGCCGATCTCAGCGTAGGGCGCGTGCTCGTGATCGCGATCGTGGCCGGTAGCTTACGGACATTAAGAGCCGATCACGATCCCGACCACGATCACAACGTTTGTGGAAGCAGTCATTTTCGAATCAGTCCACCGGAGGGTATTTATATGCCGACATACGAATACCTTTGTACGAAATGCCGCAAGAAATTTTCGCTTCGCATGAGCATCAGTGAACACGACACGAAGAAGATTCGTTGCCCCAAATGCAAGAGCACCAAGGTCGAGCAGCAATTGAAGTCCTTCTTCGTGGTTACATCCAAGAAAAGCTGATCTCGGTCTCTGACCAGATTTGGATGCAATCTCGAATTTGCACGCATTCTATCGCAAGGGATTTATCCAGCGGAGTCCGCTGAATTGGGCAAAATCTGTATCGTTGGAGTGGAGTTCGCACCGATACTCGATGGCCAGAGCTGCGAGTACGGCATCTGTTGTCATGTTGCCCACGGCGCCGGCTTCCCCCAGAATAGCGCCAAGAATTTCGAGATGCCGAACAATCCCATCCTGCATATCAGGCTGCAATACGGACGGTTCCACCCTCATTTAAAAGGAGTGTTGTATCTATGATATTTGCAGTTAAACTGCAAGAGTAAAAATTATGGGTACGATCGTTTCTGCCTGGGCGCGCCAAAGCAATCTTTCGACATGAGGACGGGAACTGGAAATCCTGATAGGGATTGATGGGGGCACATCATGATTGACACTTCTACCGACGCTTCGAGTCTCTCTCCATGGTGGAAACATACGGCGATCTTGGTGATGATTGCCGGTTTCTGTGTTTTATCCTTGGTTACGGTCCTGACCTACACAAACGCTCCACCCATCCCCGAAAGGGTTGAAGATGCAACGGGAACACTGGTTTTTACAGGAGCTGATATTAATAAAGGTCAGGAAGTCTTCCTCAAGTATGGTCTCATGGAGCACGGGAGCCTGTGGGGCCACGGGGCTTACCTGGGTCCTGATTACAGCGCGGAGTACCTGCATAGACTTAGCGAGGTGACCCGGGACGGGATGGCAATTGAGAAGTACGGCAAGCCCTTTGCACAGCTCTCGCCGGACGAGCAGAGCGTCGCATCTTCGCGGACGGCAACGGTGCTTAAGGAGAACCGGTACGATGCCGCCTCGCGTACGCTCCGGCTCTCGTCAGGCGAGGTGGATGCCTACCGCACACAGCTCTCCGAATGGAGCGAGTACTTCAGCAGGAAGGACGCCGCTCCCGGTCTGCCAGACAAATATATTCAGAACCCCGAGGAGATAAAAGCTCTGACGGCCTACTTCGCCTGGGCAGCCTGGGCCACAACGGCGAATCGCCCTGGGAAGAACTATTCGTACACAAACAACTGGCCCTACGAGCCCATTGCGGGAAACCGTCCTTCCACCGAGACCTATGTCTGGAGCGCCTTGAGTCTCATCACCCTCCTGTCAGGGTTGGGTTTGATCCTCTTCGTCGTCGGCAAGTTCGACTACCTGGGTTGGAAGGGCGAGGGCGGCGGCCACCACATCATGCACTCTGCTCCCCCTGCTCTAAAGCTCACGCCCAGTCAGTGGGCCACAGGGGCGTTCTTCGGCATCGTAGCGCTCTTGTTCCTGGCGCAAGCATCCCTGGGAGGCGTGCTCGCCCACTACCGTGTTGAGCCAGGCGGCTTTTACGGGTTCGACATAGCCCGCGTGCTGCCCTACACGCTGGCGCGCACCTGGCACCTCCAACTCGCTATCTTCTGGATCGCGACGGCATGGGTGGGCGGCGGCCTTTTCCTGGCCGCGTGGGTTGGTGGCGGTGACCCCAAGGGTCAGAGGATCGGCGTTTACGCACTCCTCGGGGCGCTGGTGGTCGTCGTCGTCGGCAGCCTTGCCGGCGAGTCCCTCGGTATCAACGACAAGCTGGGACAGCTCTGGTTCTGGTTCGGCCACCAGGGTTCCGAATACCTGGACCTTGGGCGGTTCTGGCAGTTCCTGCTGGCGGCCGGCCTCCTCTTCTGGCTGTTTCTGATGTTTCGGGCGCTCAAGCCTGCCATCAAGAGCCCTAGAATGCGTGAACTGTCCTCACTCTTTCTGTACGCGGCCGTGGCGATCCCTGTCTTCTACCTGCCCGCCCTTTTCTATGGCCCCCACACCAACTTCGCCGTTATCGACAACTGGCGCTTCTGGATCATTCACCTTTGGGTGGAAGGATTCTTCGAACTCTTCGCGACGGTTCTGGTGGCCATCATGTTCCACCAGATGGGTGTGGTCAGCACCAAGACCGCCACGCGCCTGATTTACCTGGACGCGATCCTGTACCTCAGCGGCGGGATCATCGGCACGGGACACCACTGGTATTTTACGGGACAGGGAACGCTCAATATGGGCCTGGCGGCATGCTTCTCCGCCATGGAAGTCGTGCCTCTCACGCTGCTGACCCTGGATGCCTGGGACTTCATCAAACTGAGAAAGGCGCAATGCTCCACGTGCGGCCATGATCTCGCCTGGGGCCAGAAGTGGGCCATTTATTTCCTCATCGCCGTGGGTGTATGGAACTTCGTCGGCGCAGGCATTTTCGGTTTCCTGATCAACCTGCCGATCGTGTCCTACTTCGAGGTGGGCACGACGCTCACCCCAAATCACGGCCATGCCGCACTATTTGGCGTCTTTGGGATGTTGGCGCTGGCTGTCCTAGTCTTCTGCTTGAGGGCCATGCAATCCGACGCCGTCTGGAAGGGGACGGAGAAGTTCATCCGCGTGGGTTTCTGGGGTCTTAATGTAGGCCTCGCGCTCATGATCATCCTGGACCTGTTCCCCGGCGGAGTAATCCAGCTCTGGGATTCCATCACCAATGGTTACTGGCACGCACGCCGCCTGACGTTCCTGATGAGCGGCACCTACCACAAGCTGGAATGGCTGCGCATTGTGGGGGATACGGTATTCCTGTTGGCAGGCGCCCTGCCGATAGCGCTCGGCGTGTTGCGAAGTGTGTGGAAAAGGGATCTCTCTCCCACGAGAGGCTGCCCCGAATCTCGCGGCTAGTCCTGCGACCTTGCCGGGACCAGGCGACGCTGCCCCAGATTTGACAATGGACCGGTTTCATAAAACACTTGATTTGTACCGGTTACAGGCGGACAAGACGTGCCGATTCCATCAGGAGCAAGCAAATGACCACAAAACGTGTTTGGGTGCTGATTCTGGCCGCCTTCTGCCTTGTGGCGGCGTTGGCGGCGGCGCAGAGCAAGGCGCAGGCGGGGTTCGATCGTTTGAAGAATCTGGTGGGGGAATGGGAAGGCACGGGGGCCAACAACCAGCAGATTTCGGTGTCCTATCGTCTGGTGTCGAATGACTCCGCGCTGGAAGAAACCTTGCATGCTGGCAAGGACGAAACCATGATCACGATGTATCACCTGGACGGCGACCGCCTGATGGCAACGCACTACTGTGCCGCCGGGAACCAGCCACGCATGGTTGCCGCGCAGGATGCCAAGAGTCCAAATGCATTCTCATTTCAATTCCTGGACGCCACCAATATGGCAAATCCCGACGTTGGGCACATGCATAGTCTGGTTGTGACGCTCTTGGACAAGGACCACTTCACCCAGCAGTGGACATGGAAAGAGAAAGGCAAGGAAGACAGGTGGGAGGTGTTCAGGCTGACGAGAAAGAAGTGATGCCGGCGGCCTTATTGTGCGTGCGTTATCGCCGGGAATCTTCGCCATTGCACTTGCGAATTCTTCTCCTTGAGATTGGAGGAGCGCGGCTCGCCCTGAATCAAGGACCTGTTGTTTGACTATATCGAGATCCTTGCCGCGCCTCTCATTTGACGCGAATCTCGAAAATGCGCGGCCGCAGTTTGCCGCGCACAAAGATGCGTTTTTGCCGGGCGTCATAGGCAATGCCGTTCAGCACATCCTCGCTGCCGGTTCGCATACTCGCAGGCAGAATTCCTTGCCCCGCTTCGATTTCCAGGTGAGTTGAAGCAGGCGGTTATCGATCAGAGCAGGTCTTTCGCCGAAGAGCTCCGGCGGCAGGCTCATGGACTTGAGTATCTTCCCTGAAGGAAACTCGACACGGCGCAGCGTCGACTGCCCATACAATCCGGCGCTCTCATAAAAGCAGCCCTCACTCCAAAGCAGACCCTGGAGGAATGCAGTCGGATCGTGCGGGTAGCTGTTGACGACCTCGTACTCGAGCTGGCGCGCGCCAGTCTCCAACCCCGCATCAGCAGCAGGATGTCTCACGATACCAAATACGATGACCAGGACGACGACCCCGGCCAGGACGGCTACGAGACTGACTGCTGAGAGGAATCCCGGCGAATGCTTCTTATGCTTTGCTCTGAATGAAGGCTTCCTTCGCTGAACCCGCTTCTTGGCCATACGACCAGTTCCACGGCAAATGATCTTTCGACGTTCCAGTTCAGGGCGGATGAACAGAAGTTCACCCGCCCTTGCGAGATCTCCGGGTTACGCCTAAAAGTCGATATGCAAACCCACCTCGATACGGCGCGGAATGTTGTATTGCGACGTGATCACACCGAATGCCAATGGACTCGCCAAGCTCAGGCTGGCCGGATCGGAGTACTGCACATGGTTGAAGATGTTGAAGAACTGTGCATTCAACGAAATAGATTTGCTTTCTGTGACCTTGAACTTCCGTGACAAGGTCATATCTACATTCCACCGGTTTTGGCCGCGCAGCACATAGCCACTTGCTGTCGTGTCCTGGCTGAGCCTTACATACCGGAAGTCGGCGAATACTGACGCCGGATCACCGAACAGGTTCAGTCCGGATCCGCCGGTTCCTGGATTTCCGTTCGTGCCGACGCTGGTGCTGACGCCGTTGATGGTGACGCTGCTGCCGGCCACATTCTGGTGGGAGGAATTCCCGAAGGTGTTGGGCGCCAGCAGCACTGCGCCTACTCCCGCCGTGGTTGCACCCTGCCCGAACTCCTGGCCTGACCCGTTTACCACTCTGAGCGGCAGGCCGGTGTACCAGCCGAATATCGGTGCCAGCGACCAACCTTTGATCAGCTGGTCGAAGACCGAATTGCTGGCATGGAACGGCATGTTATAAAGACCCATCAGGTTGAGGACGAACTTGCGGTCAAAGACCGAGTTGCCCCAGCCGTATTTCGTATTGTAGGAATTGGCAACATAGGAGTCGATGTCCTGGTTCACGACGCCATTGTCAAGGGAATGCGCCCAGGTGAGGTTGCCGTTCAAAGCAAATCCCTTGTGTTCACGCATCCTCAGTGAAACAAATCCGGCATTGTAGCTGGATTTTCCGATGTCAGAGAAAAACAGGAAATCGTTGATCTGGGTGGCGGCCGCGGTCGCCGGCCCAGTTACGAACGAGCTTTGAATGCCGTTGAACAGGTCGAAAACGTTCAACGTGCGGATGTTGCTCGAATACTTGGCAACCACACCGGCCGTGCAGTTGGGATTGCCCTTGCAGAAAGTGCTGCCGGCGAGTGCCGATTCAAAGAAGGGCTGCGGTGAAATGGCTGAGGTAGCCACCCCCGCCACCACTTGGTCTCTGACGGCATCAAAGGCCTGTGCGAAGCTCTGGCCGCTCAAGGTCATCATATAGGGGGCCTGGTTGAGCGTTTGTCCCGCCAGCAGATTCCTGGCATCGCGCCGTATGTAGCCGATTTCGAGGATGTGTCCTCCCTTCAGCTCTCGCTGCAGGGTCAGGTTGTAGGAGTTATTGATCGCTGGCCGGAAGTGCGGTGAAAGCTGCGTCGAAGCATTGGCAAATGCCTGATTGGCAATTGCGCTGCTGCCGGGGATGACCGGGATCGCTTGATTCACGGCATAAGACGGCAGTGGAATCGTGCTTCCGTCGATGCCTACGCGGAATCCGGTAGCCGGGCTGATGCCGGAGCTGCCCGTGCACTGCCCGGTGGAAGTAGGTCCCGGACACAACAGTGTCTGGGTGAAGCCAAGCACCTGTTGTGCGTCGATCACCTTCTGGACACCGTTCAAGCGGTCATAGAGACGAGCAAATCCCGCGCGCACAACCGTTTTTCTGTTCCCGAATATTTTTCCCAGGAAACTGTTCTCGTCCACGCTCGGGTTCCAAGCCGCCGCAATCCGCGGTGCAAAATTTCTCCAGATCGGATCGTAGGGATATGTGCGGCCGGTGTTGTTGATTGGTTTCCAGTTGATCACGGGATTGTATACGGTTCCTGCAAGTGCCGCTCTCTGGCGCTGTGCGAGATATTCGGAAGGAACAATCTCGTTCCCCGTGCCATTGTCATACGCCATGCTCAGCTTTCCGGCCACTTCTGTCTCAGGAACATCCGCGCTCCAGTTCAGCCCGAGGTTGAGCGTGAATGAAGGCGATATCTTCCAGGAATCGTTGGCGTAGAGGCTGTATTCATTGTAGATCGAGTCTGTACCCAACGGAGTGCCGATTGGATTGATCTTGAAATTGGCATCGCGCGTGGCCACCAGCGTGGCTCTGTCCACGAGACCAAGAACTCCGGAATAGAGGTTATTCCAGTTGCTGACCTGGCCTGAAGGCAGGCAATTGGTTGTCACGGACGAGCTGCAGATCGGGGGCTGATACGTGGATGGAATATTGAGGTATGAGCCGTTTGTCAGCATGTACACTCGCTGCGCGACCGCGGACTGGGCGTCATCTCTCCAGAACTGGGTCGCGTTGCGCCGGAGCGAGCCGCCAAACTCCAGCAACTGGTTTCCTTTCACCCAGCTGAGGTTGTCGGCCCAGGTCCAGTTGTGCGCTCTCCACTCACGCTGCCGAACCAGACCCACGGTAAGGTCCACCGGATTCATGTTGCCGGCGATGTTCAGCGCGCTATCCGTGCCTGCCACTTGGGGCCTGGATCCATCAGTCTTCCAGAACCAGTAATCTCGCAGATAGCTGAACGTAAATTCGTTGGTGATCCTGGGCGTCACGCGTCCCGTCAGGCCGAGGACAAGATAGCGCGGCAGCCGCGGGATGTATGCAGGGGAGGATGGTACTCCCAGCTTGTCTCCCGGCAGCAATCCGCCGATGTCCACCTGACGGTCGCCGACGTTGTGCTCCTGTTTGAAATATCGGTAGCTGGCCATGACTGACCAATTGGTGCTCAGGCTGCGGTCAAGCCGCACCACGGCAAAGTTGTCGTTATTTGGGAACTTGCCTGGAGCGCTGAATCCGATCGTGTTCAGGCCATCGCCGGTGGATGTGTCGTTGCCGGCAGGCATATATTTGTTCCAAATCTGACCTACCAGCGGGTTCAACCCAAGGCCGCGAGGGTCACAGGCAAGAGTGCCACTTGAACCGCACTGCGTTGAAGTCGCAAGGTTGTAGGAAATGATGTTGCCGGATGCGTCTCGAAACCGAAGGATGCCCTGTTTGAGAGAGTCGGTCGGCACAGTCTTGCTGTACTGGCTGTAATCGTTCCGGCGCCGGCCTTCATAGTTGAAAAAGAAGTAGGTTTTCTGCGTGGTTCCCAGTTTAGGTATCGAGCCGCCGAACGAGGCGCCAAAACGATTGTCCTGCTGTAACGGCTTGAGCTGATGCAGCCGGTTGCGCGTCCAGCTGTTTGAGTTAAGATCGCTGTTCTGCAGGAACTCGTAGAGGGAGCCGTGATACGCGTCACCGCCGCGCTTCGTCACAAGCATCACTTGACTGCCTCCCGCACCGCTGAAACTGGCAACCTGGTTACTGGTGGCCACGCGAAATTCCTGGATGCTTTCCGAGGGTGTGGGAACCGCGCCTTCAGGGGCGCCGTTGTAGTTCGTCCAATAGTCGGAGTTGCCGGAAACGCCGCTGGTCACGTTGCCGCCGTCCAGCACGAACACGTTCTGGTCACTCTGCGCTCCGGCCACCTGTCCTCCGTATCGGCTGCTCACGCCGTCTGCCTGCTGGGGCATGGCGAGCGGCTGCAACAGAAGGAGGCTCGTGACGTTTCGTTCGAGGCTCGGGAGCATCGACAGCAGATCCCCTCCGAGCGTATCCCCCAGGGTGGCATCGAGCGTCTGCAGCTGTGCGCCGGCCGTTGCAGTCACAATAATCTGTTCCGAGGTGGAGCCGATCTTCAGACTGAAATTCAAGGTGTACGATTTGGAGACCTCGACGATTTGAGATTCGACGACTGCCTTTTGGAAGCCTGCTGCCGATGCAATGATCGAATACTTTCCCGGTTTCACCGCCACGAACGTGAATCGGCCGGTTTCGTTCGTGACCATTGTGCGGACCTCTCCAGTAGCGGCATCTTTGAGTTCGATGTCCGCGCCCGGTATAACCGCTCCAGACGGGTCCATCACACCTCCTAGTACCGTGCTGGTGTTGGCAGTCTGAGCCTGAACGACTGCCAGCGATGCCAGGAACATCAGCGCTCCTATTAAAGTAGCTCTGAGCGCCAGTCGCGGAGAGCGATGATCTAATCTCATGCTTCGCCTTTCTCTGTGCTCATTTTGAGCTTTACAGCCCTCAGAAAAACCGGCGCACCAGGGGCAGACGGGAACTCTGAGGACCCTGACCACTTTTTTTCCCGAGGTAAGGGAACATGGGGAAAGCCCAGCCCAAAACCTCAACTGTTTAATAATGGATTCAATTGATGAAGCTTCTGTGGACGACCCTCATCGTAGGCGTGTCTTTCTTCCGTGTCAACGACTTGTTACCTTCACGACTTGTCCCTTCAGGGCTTATTACCCAACTGACCACGTTCCGGACCCGGCAAAAGGCGGCCATGTTTCTGCCCACGTTGCGACGCTCTTGGACAAAGACCACTTCACACAGCAGCGGACATGGAAAGAGAAGGGCAAGGAAGACTAACCGAAGGTGTTCAGGCTGACGAGAAAGAAGTGACGCCGGCATTCTAATAGTCCATGCGTCAGGGCCGGGGGTCTTCGCCTCGCACGAAGACGTATTCCTGGATGCCGTTGCGCAACAAGAATGAACTCGACACCTGGAATAGTCCCATTGCCTTGGCGACCTCCCTGGGCTGGTGACGGGGGCAGGGCCTGGTTATCTGTGTGCGCGTTTCATAAACCATCCTTTCCGTGTCGAGAATCCGGAAAACGGTGGGTTGGTCGGGGATATCAGGCTGAGACGAAATCAGCGCAAATAGTGCGGCCCCAGGTTTGCAGAAGCGGCTCACGTGCCGAACCAGACCCTCGAGTTGTGTCAGATCCAGATAGTTGAACAGGTCCCAGGTCAGAACGATATCGAAGCTCAGCTCTTCATTGAACGCCAGCAGATCCGCAAAAATCGAAGCTCTGGACTCCTTGTTCTCACTGGATGTCCTGGCTATGAAATCGCGGTAAAAGTCCTCGATGTGGAGGCGGCATTGGTGGCGTGACCAGAACTCTACATTCGCGCCGAGCGCGGGCCCAAGATCGAGAATAGTGGGTTTCCGGTCATCCCGCAAAAAACGCAGGAGAGTGCTCAACCCAAGCGATTTGTACACGGCGGGCTGAGAAGGCGAGTCCTGGAGTATTGGTCGAGTCATTCGCTTTCCGGGAAGGCGGTCCGTATTCCTGCAGCACCTGTGGCACGGACTGCCCTGCCAAATACGATCAGATCTTATCCGCGGCCTTTTCGTTCTGGGGAGTTTGCGTGGCCATTGCGTTTACGCCGGAAACCTGGGAAACAAGAGTCGCCGGTGCATTGCCCGCGGTCATGTCGATACTGCCTTTGAAGTTGGATCCGTCCTCCAAAGTGACTCGTGGAGCCAGGAGATTGCCGCGCACCGTGCTCGTCTGACGGAGAATAATCTGTTCCTCGCCGTAGAGATTGCCGTGGACCTCTCCCTGGACCACTATCGTACGTCCGTGAATATCGGCTTTTACCCGGCCGCTCTTGCCAATTGTGACGCCATGCTGCCGCAATTCAATTTTCCCCTCGATTTGTCCTTCGACCAGCAGATCCTCATCCCCGCTGAGGTTGCCGTTGATGTCGATCGTGGGACCGATCAGGGCATGTTCCTTGGTCGCCTGCGGCAAGCCGCGCGGCGAGGGCACCGGC
>Ga0187885_10000499_pt1 | contig 47346 bp, 39 predicted proteins | sample June2016WEW_20_1_3_FD_132970 | JGI IMG/M metagenome (GOLD analysis project Ga0187885, IMG submission 132970) | Peatland microbial communities from SPRUCE experiment site at the Marcell Experimental Forest, Minnesota, USA - June2016WEW_20_100 | ecosystem: Environmental > Terrestrial > Soil >...
CGCGCTCAGCAACATCGCACCGATGAGGCGCTCGAATTGCTGAAGAACGCGTTAAACCTCGATCCTAAATTGAAGGCTCTGGCCAAAACCGAGCCAGACTTTGCCAAGATACGTGGGTTGTCGGAGTTCCGGATGTTAGTCAACGGCAAGCAATAACCGTTGACGAAACTCCTGACTGAACGTTCCTGTACAGACTTCTTCGACTGGGCCTGTCATCACGAGATTCAGGTTCCTATCAATCTCGATACTCAACTCGCCGCCTTCCATGTGGACTGTGACCCTGCCATCCACCAATCCTTTATCAAAGCACGCCGCCGCGATGGCGCAGGAACTTGACCCGGACGCCAGCGTGTGTCCCGCGCCGCGCTCCCAGATCAACGCGCGGACGTTGGCGCGATCGAGCACCTGCGCGAACTGCACGTTCGTCCGGTTCGGGAATGTTTTGTGGTTCTCGATGAGCGGCCCGAGTTTGGAAAGATCCACCTTCGCTAGGTCGTCCACGATGGTTACGCAGTGTGGGTTGCCGACGGAGAGGGACGTGACATTCAACGTCTGGCTTGCAACCTCCAGCTTGGTCAGCTTGCGGTCAATGATCGCGCGGCCCATATCCATTCGCACCGCGACACAGCGTTTGCCGTCGAAGATGAGTTTTGCCCGTGCCACACCGCCCAGCGTGTGAATGGTGAACTCGGTCTTTTTTGTGAAACCATGGTCATAGAGGAATTTAGCGAAGATGCGCAATCCATTGCCACTTTTCTCGGCCTCAGAGCCGTCGGGATTCAGGATGCGCACGGCGAAATCCGCTGCGCCCTCCATCGGGTCAACGCGCACAAGGATTCCATCGGAACCCACCCCCGTGTTCCGGTGGCAAATCATGGAGACACGCTCCGGCGTCAGCACGAAGCCAAGCTGCGCCGCATCCATGACCAGATAATCGTTACCCAGTCCGTGCGATCTGACAAAATCAAATCCCATCGCTCATCTCGGTTAAGATACTATGCTAGCGCGCTGCGCGGCGTTGTCGAGCCACAATCTTCGCGTCCGATGGTGGCCAGAATGCACGAAAACCAGCGCACCATCTATTCGAGGGGTTTCTTGACCAAAGCGTTGGGGGCTGTTAGGATGCACCCCTTGCAAAGGAAATCAGTACGATGAAACGAACTTATCAACCGTCGAAACTGCGGCGCCAACGTCGCTTCGGGTATTTGAAGAAGAAGCGGACAAGGGTCGGTCGCAACATTTTGAAGGCCCGGCGCCGTAAGGGCCGCAAGCGGCTGACGCAAGCGTAATCCCGTACATGCGCGCATGTGCGGGGTGCGCAACGGGGAGGTCGGGTTGCATGGACTTCACACATTTCCGAAAAGCGAACGCCTTCAGTATGGCCATCAGTTCCGCCAGATTTACGAGCGCGGCCGCAAGGTCGAAGGTCGGTTGCTTGCGCTTTATCTGTTGGATGAACCGTCGGCCAAGCCCGCGCCTTCGGGCCGAGCGGTTGGGGTGGTGACGGGTCGCAAACTGGGCGGCGCAGTCCAGCGCAATCGTGCGCGCCGGCTGCTCCGCGAGGCGTATCGATTGAACAAACATAAACTGAAACCGAACATCCAAATTGTCATGGTTGCCCGCTATGGTATCCGAGGGAAACGGCTTCCCGACGTTGAAGCCGAATTGCTGGGACTTTTCGGAACTGCGGGCATGTTGAGCGAATCGTGATCAAACGAGCATTTTTGCTGTTACTGCGGTTGTATCCGCTGGTCAAACCACTGGCGCTGTGGCTGCCTGCGCCACCGCTGGGCGGGCGGTGCTGCCGTTTTCATCCGAGCTGCTCCTGCTACGCACGCGATGCCATCGAACGCCACGGCGCGGCGCGCGGCCTGTGGCTCGCGGTACGGCGACTGGCGCGGTGTCACCCATTTCACGCCGGCGGTTTTGACCCGGTTCCTGAACCATGATGGACAAGAAAACAATCTATGTGATGATCGGCTGCCTGCTGGTGCTGATCGTGTGGCAACGGTTGGTGGAACAGATGTATCCGCCTAAGAAGAAGCCGTTGCGGCCACCGATCGCTGCGCTAGCGACGAACGCGCCGACGGCGCAGACCGTCCTGCAACAGGTTCCTGCGGCCGGTGCAACTGCGACAAACCAGGTCGTCGCGGCCACCAAGGCCGAACTCGAACAACCACGTCCCGCCGAGCAGATCGCGGTGCTCAGCAACAACTTCGTACGTATCGAGGTCACGAGTTGGGGCGGCGGCATCCGCAGCGTGGAACTCCTCAAATACAAATCCGACGGGCACGGGCACATCGTGCTTAATGGCGCTGATTTTGTACCGGCGCTGGCGTTAAATGAGTTGCCGGGTCTGGACAGCGGGGGCGCGTATCAGTTGCGACAGATGGACGCCCGCATCATCGAAATGTCGGCCAAATCCCGCGCGGGCATCATTGTAACGAAGAAGCTGTCGCTCACCGACGATTACGTGGTGAACGGCAGTATCGAGGTTGTGCGACCCACACTACCGGGCACGAGCATCGATGTCATTGTCGGCACAGCCACACCCATCGGCGCAAAAGAGGCGCCGGACTTTCTCGGCATGGATACGATGATTGGAGGAAAATGCCGGGCGGAATCGATTTGGGACACGTCGGGGTTCTTCATCTTCCGTAGTAAGGTATTGAGCCTGAAGGAAACCAACGAAGTTCTATCTGCGCGCTGGGTTGACGTGAAGAACCAGTTTTTCACGATGGTTATGACACCCACAACCAATACATTGGCTGTGGGGTTCGAGCGCGGCCCGGCACCCAAACCCGCGCTTTGGGAAGGAAAGGAACCGCCGCAAGGGGTGACCGCGTGGGTGACGTTATCGCCCACCGCCGTGTCCACCACCGGCGTGGAGCGTTACGAATTTCGTTACTATGCCGGACCGAAGGAGCTCGACCGTCTTGCGGCGCTGGGCCAGGGACAGGAAGACGTGATGAACTTCGGGTTCTGGGGTGTTGTCAGCGTGATTCTGCTGAGGAGCATGAAGTTTTTCTACCAGATAATCCCGAACTACGGCGTGGCGATCATCATCATCACCGTGATCATCAAGCTGCTGTTCTGGCCGATTCAGGCCAAGAGCATCAAGTCGATGAAGGAGATGCAGAAATTCCAGCCGCTCGTCAAGAAGTTGAAGGAGAAATACAAGGACGACCCGCAACGGTTGAACCAGGAAACGATGCGCCTGTACAAGGAACATAAGATCAACCCGTTTGCCGGCTGTCTGCCGATGCTGGTGCAGATTCCGGTCTTCTTCGCGCTGTTCGCGATGCTGCGCAGCGCCATAGAATTGCGCGGGGCGACGTTCCTTTGGATCAAAGATCTCTCCCTGCCCGACACGATCTTCCACGTCGCGGGGTTCCCATTCAACCCGCTGCCGTTGGCCATGACGGGCGCATCGTTTTGGCAGATGAAGCTGACGCCGCAAACGGGTGACACCCAGCAACAGAAGATGATGCAGTTCATGCCGCTTATGATGCTGTTCTTCTTCTACAACACGTCGTCGGGCTTGGTGCTGTACTGGACGGTGCAGCAATTTTTGTCTGTGGCACAGCAATGGTGGACTTTGCGAAAGCCCGATACCGCGGTCGCTACCACGCCCGCTGGGAATACAAGATAGGATTGGCAGATTAGCGCAAACAAACTGGACTGAGACAGGCGTCGCAGCTCGCCCTGAATGTTCGCCTCGATATCGTCGGGGCATTCGGGGTCCGCAAGCCGAACGCCTGAACAACACAGGAGCCTGATATGGAAAACGAACCGACAACCGTCGCACCCGCCGCAATTCCTGCGGCGAACCCATTGGACCCCAAAGGCACTCTCCAAAAAATGCTCGATGGACTGGATCTGGAAGCCAGCATCGAGCAGACGACACAAATCGACTCAATCCTTCTGCACATCCGCACGGCCGAAGCCGGCCGGCTCATCGGTAAACAAGGCCAGACGCTGAGTCAGTTGCAGTTCCTGTTGAATCGCATCCTCCAGCGTGCCGATCCGTCGGCCCCACGGGTGATTGTGGACTGCGAGAATTACTATCAGCGCCAGCATGAAGAGCTGCTCCAAAGAGTCAGCGAGGCCGCCGATAAGGTGCGCCGCTGGGGCGAGCCGCTGCACTTCGGACCGTTCAACGCGTTTGACCGACGGATCATCCACCAGCACTTTGCCAGCGATCCTGAAATTGAAGCTGTCAGCGAAGGCGAGGAACCCGGCGAGCAAGGCCGCGGCCATAAGCGGATGACCATCCGTATCAAGCAGCCACCGAAGAAGTGATCGAGACAGCGTTTGCGGTCGACCCCGCAGACGCAAGGGTGATAGGTGCAAAGTCAGTCGCTGACGAGCCGGGATTTCGCGACTTGGACGATCTGTCGGATCGTGGTTGGCTCGTCGCCGCTGTCGAATTGCCTGACGATCTTGCGGTAGAATTCCCGTGCCTCATCGTGCCGGCCGTCATCCCAAAGCAGGTCGGCGGCGGATTTCCACGCCTGTAACACTTCCCAATCCTGCTGCGGATATTCCTTAGCAACTCGGTTGTAGAGTTTGACGGCCTCGTCGAGTCGGCCCTGCGCGGCGCGTACATTGCCGAGGTCGCGCAATGCCAGCGAGCACCAGAGCTTCTGATCGGGATACCGCTTCAGCACCTCTTCACAGCCCGCAGATGCGAGATCAAGCAGCTTCGCCTTCTCCGTGTCCTGCAAATTAGCCGAGGCCAACTGGTATTGCCTTGCGGCGTGCCCAAGCAAATCTTTTGCCGCGGCATAACGCGACCGCAGTTCGGCAGCCTTTTGCTCTGGCGTAGCGCAGCCGGACAGCAACAGTATGAGAATACCCGCCATGGCGGGTCGTGGCTTCATAAGCAACCATTTGGTTCCTGTGGGGCTTCAAAGGCAAGGCGAATCTAAACTTGATTACCTACGACGCGGCTACAAGTCGCGGCCCAGTGTCCAATCGAGCAGTCGCGGGAACCAACGTTTCATCCACACGCCGAATTTTCCCGGGATGGTAAGTGCGACCTCGCGTTTGTGTTGCGCACACGCGCGGAGGATCGCACGGGCAACAGTGCACGGTCTCACGCCTTTCAACGGCCCGATGCGCACCGGCCCGCCATAACGGATTTGATTCTCAAAAAACGGGGTATCGGTGTAGCCGGGCATGATGAGGATGACTTCGACACCGCTGCCGCGCAGTTCGATCCGCAGAGCGTCGCTCAGCGCCCGCACCGCGAACTTGCTTGCACTATAGACGCCATTGCGCGGCGTGGCCAGCATACTCAAGACGCTGCCGATGTTGACTATCTGACCGCGCACGCCATCGCGGTCGGGCGTTTGCTGTTTCATCTGCGGCAACACGGTCTGCGTGCAACGTAGCAGGCCGAAGAAATTCAAATCCATCAGCCGTTGCGCGTCGGCGAATTGCGTCTTTTCGACCGTGGCGCGCATACCGGAACCGGCGTTGTTCACCAAAATATCCACACGACCCCACTTTGCCACTGTTGCCTCGACAAGCCGCTTTACGTCGGCGTCCTGCGTCACGTCGGTGGGCACTACGAGGAAACGGTCGCGCAACGCGGGATCAGCCTCCGCCAACTCGCGCAGCTTCACCTCGTTGCGCGCGGCTAACACGACGCGCGCGCCTTCATGGGCAAAAGCCAACGCCGTTTCGCGACCGATTCCCGTGGAGGCACCGGTGACAATGACTACTTTATCATGGAACCTGCTTCTCATTTCCGTTACCCGCATGATATTCTAGCAGCAACGGAAGCTGCAAGTGCCGAAGCCATGAATACGTCTGACGAATTGGCCACCGCAAAACTCGTGCAGGTCCACAAGGCCCGTAATGAGATGGAGGGCAACCTCCTGGTGGGTTATTTGCAGGACAACGGGATTGAAGCGATTATGCGCTTCCCGCCCAGCGTCCCGCCCTATGACACCGTGGAATGGATGTACCGCAACAACAAGATCTACAGCATCTCAGTCCGTGAATCCGACGCCAACCGTGCCTGCCAGTTGATTCAGGAATTCCTGACGACCGCCGCGGACGCGTCGTCGCTTGAAGAGCTTGCCGCGCAACAATCGCCGCTTACGAAAGAAAAGATCGGTAAACTTCGTGGCGTTTTACTGGAGGAACGGCGCACGTTCCGGTTTCTCGGCTGGCTTACAGCGGCCTTTCTGTTGGCGATGTGGCTCTCGATTGGCAGCCCATTGCCGCACTCCGGTGGATTGATGCTGATGGCATTTATGCTACTGGCAATGTGCGTGGGATACTTTTTGCGGAAACGATGATGAACATGACCTGCAACATTGACCAGCGCGGGCGGAAGATCCGGTTTGTTGTCGGCGTACTATTCGATGGGAGCGGCGTGGCGTTGCTGGTTTGGGGTTTACTGACCGGCGGAATCGGACTGATCGTGGCCGGGGTGATTTTGTCGCTCATTGGCGGCTTCATGATCTTCGAGGCAGCGCGCGGCTGGTGTGCGTTACGCGCGCTGGGCATCAAGACGCCATGGTGAATAGGCGGATGAATCGCCGCGCAGGTTAGACCTTGTTGCGGAAAAACTCGATCGTCTTCTGCAATCCGATTTCCAAATCCACCTTGGGCACCCAGCCCAGTTTTTTTTTGGCGAGTGTGATGTCGGGCCGTCGTTGTTTCGGGTCGTCCTCTGGCAGTGGTTCGTGAACGATTGGACTTTTGCTGCCAGTCAGGCGGCGGACCAATTCAGCAAATTGGAGGATGGTGAACTCCGACGGATTGCCGATATTGACTGGTCCCTGGTAATCGGATTGCGAGAGTTTGTAGATGCCCTCGATGAGGTCGCTGATGTAACAGAAACTGCGGGTCTGCGCGCCGTCGCCAAACACCGTCAGTGGTTGACCTATCAACGCTTGACCGATGAATGCCGGCACTACACGCCCGTCACGCAGTCGCATCCGTGGCCCATAGGTGTTGAAGATGCGGGCGATCTTGGTGTCGAGTTTATGGACGCGATGGTAAGCCATGGTGATGGCCTCGGCGAACCGCTTGGCCTCGTCGTACACGCCGCGTGGGCCGATAGGGTTGACGTTGCCCCAGTAGGCTTCGGTCTGCGGATGTTGGAGCGGGTCGCCGTACACTTCGGAGGTCGAAGCGAGCAGAAACGTCGCGCCCTTTTCCTTGGCAAGACCGAGGGCGTTGTGTGTGCCGAGGGAACCGACCTTAAGCGTTTGGATTGGAAGATGCAGGTAATCAATCGGACTGGCTGGCGATGCAAAATGAAAAACGTAATTTGCCGGTCCAGCGAGATAGATGTTATCAGTGACGTTATGCTGGATAAATGTAAAATTCTGGTTTCCAGCCAGATGAGCGATGTTGTCGGTGCTGCCGGTGATCAGGTTATCGATGGCGATGACGCGATGGCCGGCTGCAAGCAGGCGGTCACATAGGTGCGAGCCGATAAAGCCCGCACCGCCGGTAACAACCGAGATCGGGGTAGTGGTTTTGCTCATGCAATTTTCAGCTACAAAATCTCGCTCAGGATAGTGGTCACATCTGCCAATGTCAAACCCACCTATTGGCTGGCCTGGATATTTCATGCGGGCATGTGAAATTTGCGGGCTAACGGCGCACGCGGAACACGGTGAACCGTTCGCTCGCGAATTCCATCTCGAAGTGACGGAGCCGCTGCGGCGCACCGGCAAACAGCACCGCCGCGCAGTTCTCGGACAGTGGTCCCAAGCGATCCGCTTTGTACCGACGCGACTCCGGTGTCGCCATCAGAAAACTCGCGCTGTCGCAAACAAAGTAATCCGCACCGTACTTCGTGGCGAAGGCAAAAAACCGGTCCTCATCGGCATAGATCGCTTCTAAAAACTCCCGATATCGCTCTCGGATCTCGCGGTTCTCGAACTTCGAATGCAGAATTATCGGCCGCCCCGTGCATGCCAGAAACACCGGCGACTCCGAGATGCTTGCCAGCACCACAGCGTTGGTCGGTGTGTTCTCGTTCAACCAGCGGACGACTGGCTTATAGTTATCCGGCACGACCGGCGCGCGGGTAAGCGGACTCAGGTCCAACATTGCCAACTGCCAGACCGCCGCCGCGACAAGCACAACCTTCCACCACACCCGTCGTGTGGCGAGCCCAGCAGCCATCACCGCCGCCACAAATCCGAGGAACGTAAAGTATCGCACAACCATCCATGCCAGCGGGAACAGAAGTAGTGTGAATAGCGCAAAGACCTGCAGCGGCAGCCTATGACCGTTGTCGGTTCGATGTTCGCGAAGCGCCAGTACGATGCCGGCGACAGCGAGTGGTCCACACCACTGGAGACTGCGCCAAAACTCGCTCCACCCAGCTGTATTGAACGCTCCTTCCCAAAGACATCGCGCGTCCCATGGCAGCGCCGCCGGATTATCCGGTTTCACACCTAGAAACCGCAGTTTGCAGAAGAAAAGTTGATAAACGTGCGCATATTCCCCATAAGATTTCTGCAGGAGCAGTCCGATCGCGACCAATGCCGTTGCAGAACCAAGGAACACCGCGAACTTCTTCTTCCACCCGCCATGAATCCAGACAGCCAGCGCCAGCGCGTACAACGCGCACATCGTAGGCGACAAATAAAACTGTTTCATCCAAAGGACAGGGACAAGTAATCCACCAGCCGTCAGCGTCAGCACAAACCACTTCATTCGTGAGAGTTCGCCCCGGAAGCTTTCGGGATGAGTTCCTGTTGCGACCAACCTCATTAGCCATGCCAGCACCGCCGCCATCACGCCGACGGCGAGCACAAATTGTGTCAGATGCCAACTCGCCAGCGCCGCCAGCCATATCAGCGCGGCTAGAATCTGATTCCAAATCTGGCGGCGCGACCCTGCCTGCGGTCGTTCAAACTCCTGCATCGCGCGGACCGTAAAAAACAGCGCAAGCAGAATCAGCGGAATCGCAAAATCCTCCCGCAAGAAAAGGTTTTTCACCGTCCGCCCGTAGCTTGGATACAGCGTCGCATAAAAGGCGGTGGCGACCACTCCGGCGAAATCACTCCGCCACAGCGCTCGCGAGAGAAAGAAGATCGCAAACAGCGACAAGCTGGAGATTAGACAGTCGTACCAGACGACAAACACGTGAAATTGCATTGCTGGATGAAACCACCGATACAGCACTCCGACCGGCACCTCCATCGCCACGGTGAATTCCGACCAGTCGTTGACCGTGTCCGGATACTGCACACCGCGGTCATGCGCCAACTGTCCCCAATCACGCACCGGATGCTCGGCGAAGAACTTCGCGAACCGGTATTGGAAGGCACACTCGCTCCAAAACTGCCCGACGTCATCTTGCGCGTCCCAGGTCGGGTTGCGGAAGATTTTTTGCGTCTTAAGATGGACGTGAAAGACAAACAGCCCACAGACGACCAGCAGACACCAACCAAGTCGGGAACGCAGGCTCATCAGGCGGCCATCCTACATCAGACCGCCTTCGCCGTCACGCTTCACAATCGGACAGAATGGATCAGCCCTTGGCGCGCAATTTGATTGTGCAGCCGACAGCTTTGCTTTCCTTGACCGGGACATCCTTGCCGGCCACCAGCGCGTTGATAGCGTCCTCGAGGTAATGCTTATCCACCTTGGCGGCATCGGCATAATTGTCATCCACCGCGCCGTGATAGATTAGCTTGCCGTTCTTGTCGAACAGGTAGCATTCCGGCGTTCGCGTCGCACCGAACTCACGTGCTACATCGGAAGTGGCATCAACGACGTACGGGAATTGGAATCCGCGTTCCTTCGCGCGTTTTTGCATCTCCTCAAACCGATCCTCGGCATAGGAGCTCGGATCATTGGCATTGATGGCGATCACGCCGACGCCATTCTTCTGTGCTGCGTTGCCGATCGTGCTGATGCGGACCTCCCATGCCTTCGCGAACGGACAATGGTTGCAGGTGAATATCACCAGCGTGCCATTCGGTCCCTTGACATCGGCAATCGACGCCTCCCGATCATCCACGTTTTTCATTTTAGTGGCGCTCATGGGAGCCGTATCGCCAAGTTTCAGCCCGGCCGCCAGCGCGGAACTACCCATCACCAACACTGCGCACAACACGAATATCATCAATCTCGCTGTCTTCATGGTATTCTCCTATCTGTTTGCTTGGACAACGTATCCGCCAGTTTTTGCTCAAGAATTTTGTATATTTGTTTGCCTTCCCAGAAATCCTGGAGCCGGCCCTGGCCATCGTAAAGAAACGTCGTGGGCATCGCCCCCGACCAGCGCGGGTCGAACGCGTCGATGAATTGTGGGTCCCTCTCGGCGCCCGACTTCACGAACGACGGATAATCGACTCCCTGTGCCGCGAGAAACCGCCGTGCCACTTCCGTATCCGTGTCCCAGGAAACGAACACGATCTTCAACCCGCGTGCCCGGTAATTCCGCTGAAGCCGCACTAGGTCCGGGAATTCCTCACGGCAAGGCCCGCACCACGTGGCCCACATATTGACCAGCACCGCACGTGCGCCAGGCTCGCGAACAGCGCGCAGGACTTCCGCCGCAGTCGCAGTATGGATTTGCACGTGTTCTGGCGGCACGGTCGGCGCCTTGGCGCACCCGGCAAGCAACAACGACATTGCCATGCCAAACCACATGAATATCTGTCCCATCCGCATACCACATACACATACGCCAAAACGGTTCATTTTCAAATCGTAAGCGCTATTTTCATAGCCTGCAAATGTAAGAAGCTAGCTACGTTTCACGTAGAAACCAATCCGATGCGCGCGGATTATGGTGATGGACAACGTGGCGCTTCCATGATATCCTGCGCGAAGTTGCGTAACCCCGTAAACAGAATTGAGATATCATGTATCGACAACGAATTGGCGCCCGCTCGGAATATCGTCAGCAAGAAGGACAGCGGGTCAAGGACTCAGCCACTCTTTCCGACACGTTTCGGAAGTTGAAGTCGCTGACGGCGGTTCTCCAGTACTACGCCCCCGAAGGCGACACCAGAACCAGTCAAATCAAGTACGAGGTTAACGTAGCGAACGCCAAGTCTGTGTTCCGTTTCAGCTGTCCCAACAACGAATGTGTTCGCGGCGATTTCGATTTGAGTAAAGAACTCGCCACCGGCATTCGCGGGCGTCAAAAGAAGGTCAGCGGTAAAATGGTCTGTCAAGGCTGGCGCAGCAAGACGACCATCGACACGATTCATTGCAACAATATCCTGCGGTACACACTCAGCTTGGGATATTGAACGCGTCCTGTCGGTGACGGAACGTCCTACGCGAGGCGGTAAACAATCCGCGCTTTATCCAGATCGTACGGTGTCATTTCCATCTTCACGCGGTCGCCGACAGATAGTCGAATGAACCGTTTGCGCATCTTGCCGGAGATATGAGCCAGCACCCGATGTCTGTTGGGCAGCTCGACACGAAACATTGTGCCGGGCAGCACCATGACAACCGTCCCGTCCACATTCACTAGCTGTTCCATACGATCTTCCTTTCAGTTCCATGCCTGCCACGGTTTCTTCAGGCGTCAAAGGACAGGCTTTGGCCCTGGCAAAGAGAAAATCAGACGACGGCTGGGAGAGCGGATGCAGTATGACAGGTCTGGCGGGCAATGCAAGGCACGAATCCATAAGACCGCGCCGCAAATCGAGGCTTGTGGAATGAGCGCGGCTGCATCACTGTAAGTCATGCCATTCAAGAAGCTGGGATTGTCGGATGAAGTTGTGCGCGGCACGATAGCGATGGGTTATGTTGATCCCATGCCCATTCAACTGCGGGGCATACCGTTGGTGCTCGCCGGCAAAGACCTCATCGGCGCGGCACAAACGGGCACGGGCAAGACTGCCGCGTTTGCGTTGCCGATCCTCACACTGCTGAAAACACACGGCAAATGCCGCTGTCTTGTGCTCGAACCGACCCGCGAGCTGGCGGCGCAAGTCGAGACGGCATTCCGTGATTGCGGGCGGTTCACCAACCTGCAGCCTGTGGTGATCTACGGCGGAGTCGGCTATGGCAACCAGAACTCCGCGCTCCAGCGCGGCGTGGACATCGTTGTCGCCACACCGGGGCGTCTGCTGGATCTACTCGGCCAGGGTTCGCTGCATTTGCGCGACATCCAGTTCCTCGTGCTCGACGAAGTGGACCGGATGCTCGACATGGGGTTCCTGCCAGACGTGCGCAAGATCGTCGAACGCTGCCCGAAACAACGCCAGACATTGCTGTTCTCCGCCACCATCCCGTCCGAGATTGAGCGGCTCGCCTCGTGGGTCCTGCGCAATCCGGTGGTGATCGAGATCGGCGAACGGCGTTCCCCGGCCGCGACGGTGACACATGCCTTCTATCCCGTGTCCAGCAATCAGAAGTTCGAACTGCTGCTTGAGTTGCTGAAGCAGACCGATTTCGACAGCGTGTTGATCTTCTCCCGCACCAAACACGGCGCCGACAAGATCGCCCGGAGACTAAAAGACGCGAACCACTCCGTGGCGGTGCTCCACTCCAACCGCACCCAGCGAGAACGGGTTGAGGCGTTGGCGGGATTCAAGTCCGGTAAGTACGAGCTGATGGTTGCCACCGACATTGCCGCGCGCGGCATCGACGTCGAAGGCATCAGTCACGTCATCAACTACGACGTGCCGCAACACCCCGAGGACTATGTCCACCGCATCGGTCGCACGGGACGCGCACTGAGCGTCGGCGATGCGTTCACGCTGGTGACCGTCGAGGAACTCGATCACGTACGCGCCATCGAACGTTTTCTCGGCAAACACGTGCCGCGGCTCAAGCTCGACGGGTTTTCCTACACCGCTACCGCGATGTTCCACGAGGAGTCGCTTTCAACCAGCCCCCGCAGCGTGCATACCGGTCGGACCTCCACCGGCGGCTATAGCTTCGCACCGCGCCGGCGGCGGTAAAGCCATTCGTCACTTCTTTTCGCGCTCGCCAAGCGGCACGTAGTGTTGGAGGGTCTGTCCAATGTAGATTTGTCGCGGACGATAGATGCGGTTGTCGGAGCTATCCAGCACTTCCTTGTAGTTGGCAATCCAGCCCGGCATGCGACCAATGGCAAAGATTACCGTGAACATCTCAACCGGGATGCCGATGGCGCGCATGATGATGCCGCTGTAGAAATCCACGTTCGGGTACAGCTTGCGTTCGATAAAATACGAATCGCGCAGCGCCGCATCCTCCAGTTTCTTGGCAATATCGAGCAACGGGTCGTGAATGTTCAGCGACTCGAGAATCTTGTCAGACTGCGCCTTGATGATCTTGGCACGTGGGTCGTGGTTCTTGTAAACCCGGTGGCCGAATCCCATCAGGCGTTTGCCGCTGTTCTTGTCCTTGGCTGCGGTGATGAACTTCGAGCCATCATCACCCGCATTGTGAATCGTTTGCAGCATCTCGATGACAGCTTGATTCGCGCCGCCGTGCAGCGGCCCCCACAACGCGCACACGCCTCCTGCTGCGCAGGCGAACAGGTTCGCGCGGCTGCTGGCAATCATGCGCACCGTCGAGGTTGAGCAGTTCTGCTCGTGATCAGCGTGCAACAGGAAAATCAAATCTAGCGCCTTCACCACTTCCGGCTTCAGTTCATAGTCCACGTACGGTTCGCTGAACATCATGTGCAGGAAGTTCGCCGTGTATTTGTACACCGGTTTCGGATAAATGATCGGCAGCCCGCGCGATTTGCGATAGGCGAACGCAGCGATGGTGCGCACCTTTGAGATCAACCGCGCCGCCTGCAGATCGAACACGTCCGGCTTGTATCCCTCCATCAACCGCGGATGGAAACAGCTCGCTGCGTTGATCATCGACGACAGGATCGCCATCGGATGCGCGTTCGGCGGAAAACCCTCGAAGTGGAACTTCATGTCCTCGTGCAGCATCTCATTCTGCGTCAGTAACTCCGAAAATCGGCGCAGCTCCGGCCGCGTCGGCAGATGCCCGTAGATCAGTAGGTAGGCCGTCTCGATGAACGACGATTTCTCCGCGAGCTCCTCAATTGGGATGCCGCGATAACGCAGGATGCCCTTTTCGCCGTCGATGAACGAAACCGCGCTCTTGCACGAGCCGGTGTTGGCATAGCCGTCATCCAGCGTGACGCAACCAGTGTTCCGGCGCAGCGTCGAGATATCGATCCCGCGCTCATTTTCCGTACCCTCAACGATGGGCAATTCGAACGCTTTACCGTCGATCTCCAGTTTCGCCAACTTGCTCATGTCGCCGCCTTTCATTAGCCACACCATCCGCTTTTACTTCGATTCGTTCCCCAATGCCAGATTTTTTGTGCGTGATTCCGCTCTGCGGAATACGCACCAACGTTTGCTCCGCTAGGGCGAAGCATCACGTGGCGCGGCAAGTCGTTGCCGGTATCTATGTGCGGAGGACATACACGTAACGCATTGTAGGCGGACAACGTAATTGCGCAAAACGGGACAATACAGATGCGCAAAAAGTAGGCGGAGGAAAGAGCGTGAGGCTAAAATCAGCCTCGCAGCAAGGTCTCTGAGATCGGCAACCCCCTATTTTGGTTGTCGGATGACAACCGCCTCTGTGCTCAGCTTCACCCCAAAGTTGCCACTTTTGCGCATCTAAGCCCTTGCCTGCAGTGTTGACCTGCAACCCCCGTCCTTACGGCAACTTACGATAAATTCCGCTATCTTCCGCCTTTGCGCATCTATTCTGTCCGCCGACACGCATAGCGCAAAACTGGCGGAGGGGGAGGGATTCGAACCCCCGAGTCCCTTGCGAGACTAACGGTTTTCAAGACCGCCGCATTCGACCACTCTGCCACCCCTCCGCTCCGACGGGTTGGCATTCGCAACATATCACATCTCGCGCATGATTCATCCCAAAAAGTTCGCAGGATCAACCCCATTGCTGCGGTTCGGATCCAAATGTCAACGCAGTGTTTGTATCGGTGTGCCCTACGTCTTTGCCGCTGCGCCGGGAGGCGACGGCATTTCGAGTTTGGCGACATGAAATCGGCGTTCGAGGACGAGCGCATCGTCGCAGTAAAACTCGATCGAATAAAGACCTGGTTGTGGAAATGTCAGGCCGATGAGGTCGAAGTTCAGTTCGGCGACGGCATTGGCGTCGGGGAACTGAATCGGGCCGTTGATATCGGCTACCACCGTCCCAGTTTCATCGTGAACGATGCGGAGCCGCGCGCCGTAGTCGCCACGGCCTTCCGTCAGGCAAACGAAGACCGCCATGCGCGGGTGCGCGCATGGAAATTTGGCGGCGGCGATCCGGTTGAAAATGCCGATCAAGGACTTTTTGTTGGTTAGCTTGTCCTCGATGATTTGGTCGCAAACGACAATGGCGATTCCGAGCGGGGATGGTTTGTTAGTATTCATCGGGAAATAAATATCTTTCTGGTCGAATACGGATCAGACCTTGCTGATGTGTGCGACCCTTAGGTGTTCGATGATTTGTGCAACCGACTCGGCCACCGTTTGCCGATCTGTGCGCACCTCGATCTCCGGATGTTCCGGCGCTTCGTAGGGCGCCGACACGCCGGTGAAGTTCGGGATTTTGCCCTCGCGCGCCTTCTTGTAAAGCCCCTTTGAGTCGCGTTGCTCGCAGATCGCCAGCGGCGCATTGACATATACCTCGATGAACTCGCCGTCCTTGAGAATTGAGCGCACAAGCCGCCGGTCGTCACGGTACGGCGAGATGAACGCGGTGATCACCAGCACTCCCGCGTCTGAGAATAACTTCGCTATTTCGCCGACACGACGAATGTTCTCCGTGCGGTCCTCCGGCGAGAAGCCGAGATTGGAGCTGAGACCGTGACGAATGTTGTCGCCGTCGAGCACGTAGGTATGCAGCCCCATCGCGAACAATTCGCGCTCCAATTCCGTGGCAATCGAGGATTTGCCTGCGCCCGAGAAGCCTGTGAGCCAGATGACAGCGCCTTTGTGGGCGTTGCGCGCTTCGCGCACGTCGCGGGTGACCTTGCCTTTCATCCAGAAGATGTTTTGGCTCTTGATGCCCGACAACACGTCGCGACGGTCCGGGTATTCGCCCTTGGCGATGATTCCGCCGCCACAGACCTGACGATGATCCACAAGAACGAAACGTCCCGTTGGCACGATGCGGTCGTAATTGTCGAAGGCAATCGGGAGTTTGGTGCGCATGACAACCTCAGCCACGTCGTTGCGGGCTATGTGGTTGCGGTTCGATCGGTCGATCTCGCGCAACGTCGAGGCGTCCACCAGTTTCTCGATGGATTGGATGTGGCACTCAACTTCTTCCGTCGTCAGCTTCAACTTGATCTTGCGGCCCACTTCCAGGTTTTGCCGGCCAAGCCAGAACAACTTCGCGCTAAACACATCGGCCTCGATTGGCGGGTTTGTCTCCTGCGAGCCGATCTGGCCGCGCTCGACGAAAACCTGTTCGGTCAAAGTGATTCCAACAGATTCATTCGCAACCGCCCAGTCGCGCTGCGGGCCGTTCCAACGTTCGATGCTCTTGACGGTGCTGACCTTGTTGCGCGGTGAAAAAAGAATCTTGTCGCCAACCTTGAGCGCGCCCGATTCGACGCGGCCAGCGATGATGCGGCGGCGATCGAACCGGTACACGTCCTGAATCGGGAACCGCAACGGCAGGTCGACGGCTTGCTGTGGGACCGGGAACTCGTCGAGCGCGGCCAGCAACGTCGGGCCATGATACCACGGCATGTGGGCTGAGGGATTGGCCACATTGTCGCCGAGCGCCGCGGAAATTGGGATGAACAGCTTCGGCGTGACGCCGAGCAGTGCGAGAAACGCGCAGTACTCTGTCTCGATGGCACGGAAGACTTCCTCGCGGTAACCTTTCAGGTCCATCTTGTTGACGAGCACCATGATCTGACGGATACCGAGCAACGACAACAGGAAGCCATGCCGGCGCGATTGCTCCTGCACGCCTTCGTTTGCGTCGATGAGCAGCAGCGCAGCGTCGGCATTGGCCGCGCCAGTGACCATGTTCTTGAGAAACTCCTTGTGCCCTGGCGCATCGATGATGACGTACTGGCGCTTCGGAGTGCGGAACCAGATTTGCGCGGTATCGATGGTGATGTTCTGATCGCGCTCAGCCTGCAAGCCGTCCATGAGAAACGCCCATTCGAACGGCATGCCGCGTTTTTCGCACGCAGCCTTGATCTTCTCAAACTTGCCCTCGGGCAGCGAACCGGTGTCGTAAAACAATCGCCCGACCAGCGTGGACTTGCCATGGTCTACGTGGCCAACGATCACGATCTTCAGTTGCTCTGTGACTGTGGAAACTGTGTTCATTAAATGTGGCTCAAGGTTTTTTAAAAATGTCGGGGTAGTGGTCATTGGGATCTGGTTATTGGCCATTTTCCTCTGTTCTCACATATACCCATCGCGCCGCAATTTCTCGAAGGCGTCTTCGCTCTCCTGATCCTGGGCGCGGACACTGCGCTCGCTTTTCTTGGTCGTGCGCAGTTCCTCCCTGATTTTTTCAAACGTATCGGCATTGGAGTCGATGGCAAATGTGCACGGCGTGCAACCGAGACTGCGGTAGCGTTTGCCGTTCTTGGCAAAATACAGGGGCACCATCGGTATCTTTTCGCGTTCGGCATATTCCCAGATGTTCATCTCGGTCCAGTGCAGGAGCGGATGGACGCGCAGATGCGTGCCGCCGGCGAGGTCGGTGTTGAACTGGTCCCACAACTCTGGCGGCTGGTCCTCAACGTTCCATTCCATGTGTTTGTCGCGCGGCGAGAAGTAACGCTCTTTTGCGCGCGTCGGATCTTCGTCGCGGCGAACGCCGACGATGAGGCCGCCATATTTTTCCCGTTCAACAATCTTCTTGAGATTTTCCTTGAGCAACGCCGAGCAACAGACGACACGGCCAAGTTTATAGTTCATGCCCTGCGTGATCGCTTCGTCGTTGCGGGCGATAACGAGATTGAGCTTCCAATCCTTTGCCAATCGGTCGCGTTGTTCGATCAACTCAGGCATGTCAAAGCCCGTCTCCATGAAAACACAAGGGATAGGCACGTGACCAAAGAACGCCTTGCGCGCCAGCCATAGCAGCGTCATCGAATCTTTGCCAACGCTCCAGAGCATCGCCAGCCGCTCAATCTTGTTGAACGCCTCGCGGATGATGAAGATGCTCTGGTTCTCCAGTTTGTCCAGGTGGTCCATTGCGCTTTCTTTTGTCGCTCCGAGCGCTTCCAGTTGTCAAGAGCGCATGATGAACGATCTGCGCGCACAAGGAACATCGACCGGGCGGCCCGACCCGGGCTCCATTTTTGCCGTGCAAACGCGATAATAGCAATCGAGCCATGCCACCGCGTTTTTTATGGCGATAAGTCATTAATCCCTAGGGTGTTACGAGTGAAGAAAATCCTAAATTTGCGTTGCGTTTTTGGCTGAATTTGGGCATAATTCCGGTGTTTTCAAGGGGGTGGAGTTCAATATGTCTAAGAAGGTTTCTAAAGGTGTACATGTTGTGGCGAAAGCGCGGAAAACGGGCGTTGAGGATGCGGTGTCAACGCCGAGTCCGGGCGATTACAACGCCGACAAAATCCAAAAACTCGAGGGCATTGAGGCGGTTCGTAAGCGGCCCGCGATGTATATTGGCGACACGGGTGAACGCGGTCTGCATCACCTCGTTTACGAAGTCGTGGACAACTCCATCGACGAAGCGCTCGCCGGTTTCTGCAAGCACATTGATGTTTTCATACACGTTGGCAATTCCATCACCGTGATCGACGACGGTCGTGGCATTCCCGTGGACATGCACAAGACGGAGAAGAAACCCGCTGTCGAAGTCGTGTTGACCCTTCTTCATGCCGGCGGCAAGTTTGACAAGAAGAGCTACACGGTTTCAGGCGGATTGCACGGCGTCGGTGTCACGTGCGTCAACGCATTGAGCGAATGGCTTGATTGCGAGGTCAAGCGCGATGGCAAGGTCCACCACATGCGCTTCAAGCGCGGCAAAACGGCGTCGAAGTTGGAGGTCATCGGCAAGGCCAAAGGCACGGGTACAAAAATCACTTTCAAGGCCGACAGCGATATCTTCCCGGTCATCGACTACAAGTACGAGATCCTAGCCAATCGTCTGCGCGAACTGGCATTTCTGAATCGCGGCATTGAAATCACGCTTAAAGACGAGCGCACGAAGAAGGAGGAGTTGTTCAAGTTCAACGGCGGCATCGAGGAGTTCGTCAAGCACATCAACCGGGCCAAGGAGCCGCTGCATCCCAAGGTCATTTACGTTCAGAAGGAGAAGGACGGCATCACCGCCGAAGTCGCACTCCAGTACAACGAAGGCTACAACGAATCCATTTACAGTTACGCCAACAACATCAACACGATCGAAGGCGGCACGCATCTCAGCGGGTTCCGTAGCGCGCTAACACGGGCCATCAACCAGTACGCCAAGGCCAATAATCTGTTGAAGGAAAAAGATCCGACGCTCGGCGGTGACGACCTTCGTGAAGGGTTGACCGCCGTTCTCAGCGTGAAGGTGCCGAACCCGCAATTCGAAGGGCAGACCAAGACGAAACTCGGCAATAGCGAAGTCGAAGGCATCGTTTCCTCCATCGTTTACGACGGGCTAATGACGTTCATGGAGCAGAACCCGCCGGTCGCACGCCGTATTTTGGACAAGTCACTCACCGCCGCTCGCGCCCGCGAGGCTGCCCGCAAAGCCCGGGAGGCTGTGCGTAAAGGCGCGCTGTCGGGTGGTGGTTTACCCGGTAAACTCGCCGACTGCTCCGAGCGCAACCCCGAGATGTGCGAATTGTACATCGTCGAGGGCGATTCCGCCGGTGGTTCCGCCAAGCAGGGACGTAACCGGCAATTCCAGGCCGTGTTGCCGATCCGCGGCAAGCTGCTCAATGTCGAGAAGGCGCGTAACGATCAGATCCTTAACAACAACGAAATCCGGACGATGATCACCGCTATCGGCACCGGCTTCGGCATCGGTGAGGATGAAGGCGCGTTTGACATCGCACGCCTCCGTTACCACCGCGTCGTCATCATGACCGATGCCGACGTGGACGGCTCGCACATCCGGACGCTGTTGTTGACCTTCTTCTATCGGCGCATGCCCGAACTGGTCAAACAAGGCCATATCTTCATCGCACAACCGCCTCTCTATAAAGTGAAGCGCAAGAAGCGCGAGGAATACATCGAGAACGACGACCAGATGAGCAAGATACTCATAGAGCTTGGTTCGGAGGATGTGCGATTGTTTCGTCTGAAGGACAAGCGGGAGTTTGCCGGCCAGCAACTCGTGTCTGTTTTGGAATCACTTCAGGAACTGGAAAAGCTCGCCGACACGATTGAGCGGCGCGGCATCAAGTTCGAGGATTACCTCGCGGCCCGTGACGAAAAGAGCGGCGATCTTCCCGCCTACGCTGTGCGCATCAAGGAAGAAGGCGTCGTCCGCTTCGAATTCGCTCGCAACGACAAGCAACTGGCGAAGTTGACCGAGAAAATCGAAGAGAACCTGGACGAAATTGAGGACGAGAAAGCCGATGCCGGTACGAACGGCAAATCTTCGCGAACCAAGGTCGTTGAGCTGTACGAGTCTGCCGGCATCCAGTCCGTCATCGAGACGCTCGCGAAAAAGGGTTTTGATATCGATCATTATGCCGCGCAGGAAAACCCGCTTTTCGAACTTGTCGAAGGCGCAGCTGCGGAAAGCGTGGAGAGCGATCCCGCGACTGCGGGAACTGAAACGCAGACCAAAAGCGCGAAGCCCCGCGACAGCAAGGCGAAAAGCAAAGCCATCGAGAAGCGCACGCCGATCCACTCGATCCCGCAGATTCTGGAACAGACCAAGGAGCTGGGTAAACGCGGTCTCGTCATCCAGCGTTACAAAGGCTTGGGCGAAATGAATCCAGAGCAGCTTTGGGAAACCACGATGGATCCCGAACGCCGCAAGATGCTCAAGATCGAGCTGATGGATGCGGCCGATGCCGACCGGATTTTCACGATTCTTATGGGCGACGAAGTCGAACCGCGTCGCCAGTTCATCGAAGATAATGCACTCAACGTCCGCAACCTGGATGTCTAGAATGGTCGGAGATATGCGCTAGCGCAAAGGATTACAACAGCATGTACGCACAGAACGAAAAAATTTCGGTCGTCAACATAAGTGAGGAGATGCAGCGGGCTTACATTGATTACTCGATGTCGGTCATCGTCGGCCGCGCCCTGCCCGATGTGCGCGATGGCTTGAAACCGTCAAACCGCCGCGTGCTGTATGCCATGCGCGGACTGGGGCTGCTCCACAACCGTTCCTACACCAAGTGCGCCAAGGTCGTCGGCGAAGTGCTAGGCAAATATCACCCGCACGGCGATGCCAGTGTCTATGACACGCTCGTCCGCATGGCGCAGGACTTTTGTTTGCGTTACCCGCTCGTTGACGGTCAGGGTAACTTCGGCTCGATCGACGGCGATCCTGCCGCCGCCTACCGGTACACGGAGTGCCGACTGGAAGAGATTGCCGAAGAATTGTGCGCCGATCTCGACAAGGACACCGTCGATTTCCAGCCCAACTTCGATGAGAAGGAGGTTGAGCCGGTTGTCCTGCCCGCGCGCATCCCAAACCTGCTGATCAATGGCAGCACCGGCATCGCCGTCGGCATGGCCACGAACATCCCGCCGCACAATCTCAACGAGATTGTGGACGCCTGCTGCGCGGTCATTGACGATCCCGTGCTTGACCTCGAAAAAGTTGCCAAGTTTATCAAGGGCGCGGATTTCCCGACCGGTGGCCTCATCTGCGGCAAGCAGGGCATCAAGGATTACCTGCTGACCGGCCGTGGCAGCATCAAGATGCGTGGGCGTGTTGGCGTCGAGGAAGTCAAGGGGGGCAAGGAACGCATCATCATCAGCGAGATCCCCTACAACGTTAATAAGGCCACGTTGATCGAGAATATCGCGCGTCTCGTCAACGACAAGAAGCTCGACGATATCTCCGACATCCGCGACGAATCCAACAAGGAGGGCATGCGCGTCGTCATTGAGCTCAAGCGCGATGCCATTCCGAAGGTCGTCATCAATAATCTCTACAAGCACACCCAGCTTGAGGACACATTCGGCGTCATCATGCTCGCGATCGACCACGGTCGGCCGCGCATCATGGACATCAAGCAGATGATCGAGTGCTACATCGCGCATCGCAAAGAAGTCATTACGCGCCGCACCAAGTTCGAATTGCAGAAGGCCGAGGAACGCGCCCACATCCTGGAAGGCTTCCGCATCGCCCTAGACAACATTGATGCCGTGGTCAAGATCATCAAGGAGGCCGATGACCGCGAGCAGGCCAAGACGAAGTTGATGGCCAAGTTCAAGCTGAGTGAAATCCAGACCAACGCCATCCTCGACCTGCGCCTGTACCAGCTCACCGGCCTGGAACGTGACAAGATTGAAGCGGAATACGAAGAACTCATCAAACGCATCGCCTACCTACAGGGTCTGCTGGCCAGCGAGAAGAAGCTCATGGCCGTAGTGAAGCAGGAGCTGCTTGAAGTGAGGGAAAAGTATGGCGATCCGCGCCGGACCGACATCGTTGCCGACGAAGGCGACATCGACATCGAAGACCTCATCGCCAACGAAGCCTGCATAGTCACCATCTCGCATCAGGGCTACGTCAAACGCACCGCTGTCAGCGCCTACCGCGCCCAGCGCCGCGGTGGCAAGGGTGTTATCGGCATGGAACAACGCGAAGAGGATTTCATCGAACACCTTTTCACCTGCTCCACGCACGACTACCTCATGTTTTTCACCGAACAAGGCCGCGTCCACGTCGAGAAGGTCTATGAACTCCCAGAAATGGGCCGTGCCGCCAAGGGCAAATCGGTCGCCAACTTCCTCCAGCTTAAACCCGAGGAACGCATTGCTGCACTCATTCGGGTGAAGGAATTCTCCGACAAACAACACCTCATCATGGCCACCCGAGCCGGCATCGTCAAAAAGACCAACCTCGGCGAGTACGCCAACCCGCGCAAAGGCGGCCTCATAGGGATCAATATCGAAAAAGGCGACCGCCTCATTGGCGTCAAACTCACCAACACCAACAACGAAGTGGTATTGGTGACCCGGGATGGCATGAGCATCCGGTTCCACGAGGATGGACTGCGCGACCAGGGCCGCGCAACCGTCGGCGTCTGGGGCATCCGCCCGAGCAAAGGCGATTACGTCGTCGGCATCGAGATTGTTGACCCCAGCGACACGCTGCTCGTCGCCGGCGAACGCGGTATCGGCAAACGCACGCCGTTCGACGAATACCGCGTCCAGAGCCGTGGCGGTAAAGGCATTATCACCATGAAAACGAGCGACAAGGTTGGCGCTGTTGTGGGCGCGCTCAGCGTGACCGATGCCGACGAAGTGATGCTCAGCACCGCTCAAGGCCAGACCGTCCGCACCAACTGCAAGGATATCCGTGTTGCCGGCCGCAACACGCAAGGCGTGAAACTGATCGACCTCAACAAAGGCGACAAACTCGTTGCCATCGCCCGCGTCATCAGCGAACAACAGGAAGCTGCGGCGGAGACAGTGGAAGAAGAGAAGAGCGAGAAGAAAGTCTGATTCTCACCACAGAGACACAATGGCAAGCCCAACTGTCGTTTACATAATTTCCTTCAAGCGTCCGCCCATTTTCACGCCATCTGCAGCAGTAGGTAGCACGTGTGTATCCAACCCCAACGGATGAGGCAGTTTCGCGTTGGGATCGATGCCGAGCAATTCATACATGCTTCCGAGAAGGTCAACCGGATACACGGGGCGTTCCTTCACCTGTTCGCCTTTCGCATCCGATGCCCCGACCACGTGGCCGCCCTTGAATCCGCCGCCGGCAACCAAGGCCGAGAATACATTGCCATAATGATTACGTCCGCCGTTCCACGGTGCTTCCCATTGAATCTTCGGTGTTCGACCAAATTCGCCGCAACACCAGATAATGGTGCTGTCGAGCAAGCCGTGGTCAGATAAATCCTGCAGCAGCGTTGCCAACCCTTTATCCAGTTCCGGCAATTTACGGCGCATGACCTGAAAATGCTCCTTGTGCGTGTCCCAGCCTTGATAGTTGATGGTGATGTATAGGACGCCCTTTTCGACCAGCCGCCGCGCCACGAGACATGACTGCCCGAATGTGTTGCGGCCATACCTCTCCCGCAATTCGTCTTTCTCCTGCGAGAGGTCGAACACTTTGCCCGCATCGCCAAGAATCAGGTCGTACGCCTGTTTCTCAGCCTGATCCGAGGCCGCCAACTGCGCGTCGCCGGGCATGGCGTGTTCGAGCGTGTTCAAGTCGTGTAACAGGTCGCGCCGGCCCTGTTGCCGCTGATCGGATATGCCTTCTGCAACCACGCCTTCCACGGCGAACGGTGTGTTGGCCGGGTTCCCACCGGTGGCAAATGGTTTGTAGCGGATCCCCAAAAACCCGGCTTCGGAGAACCGTCCTTGCGGCTCGGTCACCACGATGTATGGTGGGATCAGCCCTTTGTATCCGGCGCGGTAACCCTTGAACAGCGAGACCACGGCACCGGCGCATGGATATACCTCACGGCCGCCGGGCGGCCACCCGGTCTGGACCATGTAAGCTGCGGTTTCATGGCCATTGTTGCCGTGGGTCATGCTGCGGATGAGCGAATACTTGTCGGCCTGCTTCGCCAGCAGTGGAAGCAGTTCGCAGATTTTGATTCCGGGCACGTTGGTGGCGATTGGAGTCTTGAACGGACCGCAATAGTCGTTGCCCGCATCAGGTTTTGGATCGAAGGTGTCCAAATTCGACGCGCCGCCCCACAACCAGATTTGGATTACCGCTTTCGCTTTGGGGCCGGACACAGCCACGGCCGGTTCTGTCGCCGCCAAAACACGAAGACTCAGGCTGTCGACGAACAACCATCCTGCCGCGCCGTAAAGGCCCATACGAATTGCCTCGCGCCGGGAAATCGGCACGCCGCCAATGCCGGAGACGTTTTCTGGATCTCGTTTTCTGTTCATCTTCTCATCCTGCCTGTCATCAATGTCTGTAGAGAAACTCCGTGCTGTTGATTAATGCCCACGCAAGATCCAGCGCTGCGGCGCGCCTTCTCTCGGTGCTGGATTGGAAATACGCTCTCACAATTTTCAACTCTTCATCCGTAGGGAAACGCGAGAGAATCGTCAGGTACAGCCCGTCGATGATCTCGCGCGGAGCGCCCTTGGATTGCAGAAGAGTTTTCAGCTTCGAGCTTTGTTCTAGCTTGCGTTGAATATGACTCGAATTCAGGAGGTACAATCGTTGATCGACCGTGGGGCGATTATTGCGTTCCGATTCCAAGCCGGTGTCCCGCGGCGATCGACCGAACATTTCAAGAAATGGACTTGTGATGCTGCCGTCCGGCAACGCAATCGAGCGCAGGCCTTCTGGAATGAAAGTGTACGGCTCCGGAATGGCGCTGGAATACTTCTCCGTTGTCCCGGTGATCTGGTTCAGGGCATCGATCAACACCTCCGCGTCAAGACGGCGTAGCGGATAGCATGCGAAATTGATCTCACCCGCTGGATCCTTGGTATTTGTGATGGAGGAAAGCTGGTACGTTCTCGAGTTCAAGATCAACCGATAGAGGTGCTTCAGGTCGTAGTGTGATGAAACGAGTTCCTGTTCAAGGTAAGCCAGTAGTTCGGGATTGCACGGTGGGTTGTCGGGCCGAATGTCGTCCGGCTCATGAATGATGCCGCGTCCCAGTAGCCATGACCAGACACGGTTCGCTATGTTGCGTGTGAACCATGGGTTCTTGGGATCAATCAGCCAATCGGCAAATACCGAACGCGGATCGCGGCCGGCGGTCAGATTAATCAGGGTTCCATCCGGAAACATCGCTGCTTTCCACATGTAGTTGGTCGCCTTGCCGGGATCGAAGAAAATAATCTCCTCCTTCCATTCCCCCGTGGACTTGTACCCGACTTGCGAAAAAAACGCCGCCACGCCTGCCAGCCGTTCTATCGACCACTTCTCGGCCCTCTCGCCCATGAACGCCAAAACCACGGTTTGTGCGATGCCTTGCGGTTCCTTGTTCTGCATGGCGCGGTAGAAGTTGACTTGGCCGACCCGGAAATTGCTGCCGCTGGCTGTGAGCATCTCGCGGACGAACTGGTCGTACGGCTTGTTCTCCTTGATGGCAGTCCGGATCCAGCGGTGATACGCTTGCGCCGCGTTGGGCCACAAATTGATGGGGAACTCCGCCTTGACCCGCAGTAGATCGCTCCATTTCATCGACCAGTAATCCGTAAACTCGTCGCGTTCCAGCAACCGATCGATCAACGCCCTGCGTTTGTCCGGGTCCTGATTCTGCAGGAACTCTTCCGCCTCCTGTGCGGTGGGCAGCGTACCGATCACGTCCAGATAAGCGCGTCGGAGAAACACAGCATCCGAACTGGCATTGGCGGGCTGAATACCCAATTTCTCCAATCTGCCGGAAACCAGTTCATCGATCTTGCTCAAAGGTGTTTTGGTGGCCTGACTTTCAAAAGGACTCATCACTGCGCCTGGCGCCGAGGCACCGGACTGGGTCACGTCTTTCTGTGTGTTGACGGAGGCTCCAGTCATGACCTGTAGTTGTTGACTCTCCACGAGTGACTGAACCGGCGTTTCAGGAGCGATTTTTACAGACGCGAGCTTGGGCTGCTTCTCTTCGGTCCGAGGCGCCATTTGCGCGACAGCCAAGACGGCGGTCTTGACATTGGAGACCGGCGCGACAGTTCTCTGCGCGCTGACTTCAGCCGTTCTCGGTTTTCCCAACCTGACAAGCCCAAGCAACGTCAACACGGCCAAGATGCTTATGCCGACGATGACCCATGACAACACGCTCATCTTGCGTGCGCGTCCGCGATCCGGCGGTGAAACAGACTCGGAGGTGGATGGCGGGACAACCTCCGTCACAGTCGGTATCTGCGGTTCGGACTGGGTAATTGAGGCCAACTCGAACCGCGCGTCCACCGAACCGAACTGCACTTTGTCGCCATCATTCAGCTTGGTTTCGACAATGCGCGTCCCGTTGACCCAAGTCTCGTTGGTGGAATTGAGATCGCGTAACAGGTAATCATCGCCATCGCGGATTATCAAGGCGTGATAACCCGACACGGAATCATCTTCGAGGTAGACCATGTTGTCCTGCGCCCGCCCGATTGTCACCTGGTCCCCGGTCAACTCGATGACTTCGTCTTTCTGAGCGCCTGACAAAATATACAAACTAGCCATGGCCATTTCCGCGTAGTCCGCTCGAACTGGGATCACGATACCACATCCGTCCTACCGGGGCGAGTAGACCGCCATCGTGAGGAGTGAGACAGTGATTTCGAAACCTGAGGCAGGGTAATGATTTCTCGAAAACTTTTATCGCACCCGACAAGCGTCCACCTCGACCTCGAAGCGCAGTTCCTGGCGGCAAATGTCATTCTCCGTGGTGACGATTGGCAGATCATCCAAACGGCGAGCAGCGCAATAATCCTTGAATAAGTTGGCATCGCTGCCCTGTTTAACGTAGGCGACGGCACGTGTAACGTCTCTCCAACTCATGCTGCAGGATGCAATAATCGCCTCGACGACTTCCATGGTCAGCTCGATCTGTCGCGGCAAATCCCCAACATGAACCGTCCTGCCGCTGGAATCGATACTGGCCGTGCCGGAGATAAATAGTCGCCGATAGTCGGGCGTATCCACTTCGACGGCACGGCTGAACGAACTCCCGTATTGCAGCGCCGGACATTGGAGAGGCGACGGCACTGCCATGATCTTCACGCTGTTAGCATGGGGTTGCACGGCATACGCCTCGGCAATCACCGCGGTCTGCGCAGCATTGGAGCTGCCGATACCGGTGCTGGCGGGTACGATGCCGTCGAACACGTTTTGTTCGCGGAAGAACTGGTCTCTCACGTTGTTGAACCGGCTGTACCAGGAGAGAATCTGATCAAGGTAGAACCATGTGCGCACCACGTTTGCGAACTCCATGTCAGCGGAACACAATGCGGCCTCTATGAAATCGAACGTTTCTCTCGCCTGCCGCACAGGCGATGCTGACCCGTTTTGCGGCCGCAAATCGCCCAGATGACAGTGTCGGGCGAAACCGTCATCGAATACACTGCCGATGATCCGTCCATCCATCTCGATTCGTTCCACCGTCACGCCTTTGACCGCATGCACCTGCACGCCTGTCAAGTTCATGTCCGTGCTTCTCCCATCGGCCAGCCACGTGACCGGCCAGTCCGGTTTGTTCCAAACGCTCCTCAACGCCGCCAGTCCCTCCGGTTTTGCGTGTGGAATCCCGAAGACCTCCTTCGTCACGATGGTTGCGCCGGCCTCATCGACAACACGATGGATGTCTTCGAACATGTGGCGAAAGTCGCCGCCGTCGCGTGGCGTGGCGGTGATGAACAGTTCCTTCAGTCCCGAGCGGTTCAATTCAATGACCTTCAGGCCCGGAACGATTTGTTTGCTGATAGTGGATGACATGCAGATTCTCTATCTTGAATGGACATGTATACCTGCCATGGTGTTCAGAGCACAAGTCGTGCTAGTTCCGCCATTGAACGAGTTCGGCGGAAGAGACAGAGAGTCGAAAAATGACAGCTAGGATGCAGCAATAAGTGGTCTTACGGCGGTGGCGAATCCAGACCGATAAACCCCGTCATCGCGGAAGTCGCAGCAATGAAAATTGCAGGAGTGACGTCACTTCGCCGAGCCGGACTTGCCCTGCTTTGCCGTGTAATGCAGGTTCGTCGTCCCCGTGAACGCTTCGGTGTCCACCAGAAAGATCACCGGGAAGTTGGTCACCAGTGCTCCCGGCCTCAGTATGGTGTAGTTCGTCATGCCGTACATCGCCCATGAGCTTTGCAATGAGCCGTTCTTCAACATAGCGTTGAACGTCCACAATCCGGTCTTCTTCTTATAGGTCGGCTTGCTGAACGTGCTCAGGCTGTCGTGCCATTTGCCCTTGCTGTCCAAGGTAAAGGACACGTTCGTACCACCGATATCCAACGTCGCCAGCTTGCCGGCGAAATTGTAATCTGAAGGCAGCTCGAACCTGCCTTTGACAGTGCAACTGTCGGCATTGGACTTGGCGAAGTTCAGTTTCGGTTGCAGATTGGCGATGTCGAGTTCACAGGCAACCGTCACCGTGAAGTTGGTGGTGGTCACAGCCCACCCGTTGCTGATGGTCACGCTTGCCGTGTATGGCCCGCAATTGGTGTAGGCATGCTCCGCCGTGCCCGACGACGACCACGCGTTCGTCACGCCATCCCCAAACGACCACTGGTAACTCAGCGTGCCGGGGCCTAGATTCGTGGCCACGATGCTGAACACATTCGTGTCGTCGGCCGCGACCACAGCCACATTGCCGACTTGCAGCAGCGCGTTTGTCAGCGTCAACCCCGCGGTGATCACCGGTGCCAGGGCGTTGGTGACCACGATGTAGCCGGACCGGTTAAGGGTATCGGTGCCCCCGGGGCCGCTCACTGTCAGGCTGACAGTGTTCGTGCCGGCCGTGGTGTAGGTGTGCACAGGGTTGGTGGCCGTGGCAAAGTTGGTCGTGTTGCCGTCGCCGAAGCTCCAGTACCGGTTGGTGATCTCGCCGCCGCTCGAGGTGTCGGTAAACGTCACGGCCAGCGGCACCGCGCCGTTGGTCGTGCTGGCGCTGAACCCGGCCACTGGCGGTCCCGCGCTCAGCTTTACGTAACCGTTGGAACTAATGTCCACCGTATATATCCAGTTCGTATTCGGTTTCGTGTCAATTGTCAGGATGCCTGCAGTGCCGTTGGTAGTCAGTGTCCCGCCGTATCTGAACAGCGTGTAAGTCCCGTTCGTGAACCCGCCCGCATCGGTGATATTGAGCGTGCCACCCAGCGTCAGGTTGCTGGTGGTCACCATTGGGTTGTTGTTTGTGCCCAATCCATACCACAGCGCCGCCCCATTGCTCGTAACTAGCTTGTTGTTGACGGTCAAAGTGCCGCCGTTGAAGATGACGACGCTACTGACGCCATTCGTGGCCCAAAATTGGTCTGCGGTGATGGTTCCGCTGTTCAAAGTGAGGGTGCCCCGGCGGACATCCAGTACGCCATTGGTCAACGCGTTGGTCACGGTCAAGTTGCCGCCGTTGAGTGTGACGAGGTTGTTGGAAGAAGTTGACATGTACCCCAGGTATAGACTGGACGACACCACCATGCCACCGTTGCTGATCACCAGCGAGTTGCCCGTGCCGTGGTAGCCGACATCGAGCTCGGTTGTGCTGTTCCACACCGACCCGTTGCCGGCGACCAGCACAGTGTTGTTGCCACCGGCGTTGTAGCCGAGATAGCCTTGGGGGTCGGCCACCGCGCCGCCGCTGCTTATCACCAGCGAGTTGCCGCTGCCCGAGTCGCCGACAATGACGTCGGTCAAGTTACTCCAGACCGACCCGCTGCCAGTGACCAGCACGCTGTTGTTGCTGCTGCCGGATCCGTTTCCGATTTCGCCGACGCCATTGACCACCGTGCCGCCGTTGCTGATCACCAGCGAGTTGCCGCTGCCAATCTGGCCGACAAAGACGCTGACCGAGCTGTTCCACACCGAGCCGGTGCCGGCGACCACCACGCTGTTGCTGGTGCTGGTGCCGGTATCGCCGATAAACAAGGCGGAGCCGCTGAACACCGTGCCGCGGTTGCTGACCACCACCGAGTTGCCGCTGCCCGAGTAGCCGACATAGACATTGATCGAGTTGCTCCACGCCGACCCGCTGCCACTGACCACCGCGCTGTTGTTGCTGGCGGCCACCTCGTAACCAACATAGCCAGTCCCGTTGGAGAGCACGCCGCCGCTAATGATTTGCAGCGCGTCAAAGACCCAGTTACTGCCGACCACGTAGCCGACGCTGCTAACCCAGTTGCTGCTTATAGTGATGGTGTTGGTCTGGTAGTTGGCGGAATACTGCGCCTCGGATGATCGGGATCCGAGCACGGTCCCGATGAGTAATCCAATGATCAAACAAGCGTGTCGCATTCTTTGCATTGCTGTCTCCTGTTCTCGATGGTCAGGCCTTTTGCGGGCTGAAATTAGTACCTCGACTGAGGCGTTCCGATGCTAGTCCCGCGCCCGCACCTACGCAAGCAAAAAACTTGCGGCCGGGTATGGTTCAAACTGGTGGACACCAGTGCCCAAAACAGCTCGCCGGACTCGGTTCGCTCTGGGGCTGTGCCATAAAGTGAGCTGAGTTCGACGAGGCTCTACTTTATGGCGGGAGTGACGGGGCTCGAACCCGCAACCTCTGCCGTGACAGGGCAGCGCTCTGAACCAATTGAGCTACACCCCCAACCGCCTTCGGCGGAAACCCGAATTTCCAAATCCTAAATCCGAGACATTACTGGCGTACATCCGCCATAGCTCCGAATGCTTTCGGAGCGGCGGCGGATGGTGGGCGCTAAAGGACTCGAACCTTTGACCCCCTCGGTGTAAACGAGGTGCTCTAGCCAACTGAGCTAAGCGCCCGCCTGCGTGGCCAAAGCCACTCCGTCGTGGCAAGCCCGCCTGCGTGGCCAAAGCTTTACCCACCGAGGCAAGTGCCACTCCGTCGAGGCGAAGGCCCGGCCCGCTTGCACGCGTGCTTTTCTCTACAGTTAAACCACTGTCTTGTCAACGCGCAACGAGACTGAGGATGAGAGACGGGTTCGGGCGTGGAATACTTGGCTGCGGCTGGGTTTTGGAGTATTGTCCGACAAAGATACGGGAAAAGGAGACAACCATGTATAAGAACATTCTGCTCGGTACTGACGGTTCGCCCGCCGCCGACATTGCCGCCGACTACGCCGTCTGGTTCGCGCACAAACTTAAAGCACGCCTGGCGGCTTTGTATGTCACCGACATTCGCATCCTCGAAGGCCCATTGTTGTCCGACTTGTCGGGCGCACTCGGCGCCCAACAGTATTCCGCGCTGCTTCCGAAGCTGCAGGCGATCCAGAAGGAGAAGGCGGACATGATTCTGGCCGCTGTTGCCAGAAAAGCCGCCACCCATCACGTGGCCTGCAAAGTCACACACGAGACCGGCAATCTCGTCCAAACCTTGCTCGACCACGAGCGGCAGGCCGACGTCGTCGTGCTTGGCCAACGCGGTGAACACGCCAAGTGGTCCGGCGGCCATCTCGGTTCCGGCGTCGAGCGCGTGGTGCGTGCATCCGTCAAACCTTGCCTTATCACACCCGAGAAGTTCCGTAATATCAGTCACCTATTGCTGGCCTATGACGGCAGCACGGAGTCGCACAAGGCCATGCGGGCCGGGCTTAAACTTGCCGGCGATCTCGGCGCGAAAGTGACGATCATCACCGTCTGCCAACGCGAACACGAAGAGACCGCCTCGCAGTTCCTTCAAGAAGCGCACGAAAAAGCGCTCGCCCAAAATCTTACCTGCGCCGCCCAACTCCTGCACGGCGTTCCTGAAACAGAGATTCTGGAATTCGCAGGGAAAACGGAAGTCGACCTCATAGTTATGGGAGCGTACGGTCATACGCGCATACGCGAACTGATTCTTGGCTCCACCACCTCGCACGTGATCCGCAAAGCCTCGGTGCCAGTGTTGTTGATCCGCGGCTAGGCCACGTGCGATGATGTCCGATGAAACCAATCATTGCCATCACGACGGAAGCGATCAACTTATCGCGCACGGATGGGCGCGGCGCGTTCTGCGGGACGTCGTACTCGCAGGCAATTGAGGCGGCGGGCGGCGCGCTAATCATGTTGCCGCTGACGTGCAACACGTCGGTGCTCGATGAATTGCTGGCGCATTGTCACGGTCTGTTGTTACCGGGCGGCGGCGATCCGGCGGAAAGATATTACCGTCCTGCATTGACCGATGTCGAGCGGTCGAAGTTATCCGGTGTGGACGAAGTCCGTGACGAGATGGAGATTCATCTGGTGCGCAAGGCGTTGGATGCACAGTTGCCCGTGCTGGGCATCTGTCGCGGCATTCAGATGATGAATCTTGCGATGGGCGGGACGCTCATTCCCGACATTCCCACGCGGTTGCCAAAGGCACTGGCGCACGCGAACTCCAATCCGGAGGCATTAGCTCATAAGCTTCAATGGGAACGGACGTCGGGCTTGTGGGATATGCTCGGTCACGGTTGCGAGTCGGTCAATAGTCATCATCATCAGGCGGTGGACAAGATCGCGCCGGGGTTCGAGGTCGCCGCGCGCGCGCCGGATGGAGTCGTGGAGGCCATGGAGCTGGATGGCGCGGGCTTTGCCGTGGGCGTGCAGTTTCATCCCGAACGGCTGTTGCGCGCGGAGCCGAAATGCCTGCGCTTGTTCGAATTGTTTGTCGAGGCGTGCCGGCGTCGCCAGCAAAAGACATGAGCACCAGCCCCGACCTCAAAGTCGGGGTCAATCCTGTGACTGCGGGGCTTCGGAAACCGGTTCCGTTTCAGTATCAGTTTCGGTCTCTTGCGCCCGTTGCGATTTACTGCTCAGACCGCCGAGCTTCACCTGTTCCTGCTGCATCACACTCTGCACCCATTCCGTGAAGAGCGCCTCGCGGTTCTGTAGCAGGAGCGACGCTGCAAACACCATCTTGTTGGACTCCAAGGCCGCGATATCAGGCGGCTGCCGGTCTTTCACGTGGAAAAACAATCCGCCATCCAACGTGGGCAGGAATTCGCTGATCGCGTTCGTGGCCATGCCGAGTGCAAGTTCCTGAATCGGTGGCATCGTCAGCGGTAATGCGGGCGATTTATCTGAGAAGGTAAACGGATCGGACGTCTTCAGCTTTAGATCGAGTGTCGCACAAGCGGCGGCGAAGCTCTTGCCGCCGGCAGTGGACTGTTTGACTTTGGCGAGATCCTCCTGACCCTGTTTGCGCACGGCCTCCAACGCCCGTTCCTTCTTGAGGCGCTGGATGACTTTGTCCTTTACGTCGTCAAACGGCGGAATCTCGCTCTTTCTCTGCGCGATGAACTCCAACACGTAATAGCCGTCTTTGCCTTCGACTGGGTCGCTGGTCGGCACGTCGGGCCGCAGTATCAGTGCAAACGCCTCATTATTGAACTGGAAGCCCGCCTGCACGCCCGGCACCGGTTCCTTTTGACTGAAGAACCCGGTTTCCTGGACATGCACGCCGGACTCGGCGGCGATCTTGGCAAAATCAGGACGCGCCATTCCCGGCTCGGGCGCGACCTTGACTGAGAACTGGGTGGCTTTATCGGCGGCCAGGCGCAGGGCGCGTATGGTCAGCAAATCGTCGCTCACCTTGGTCTTTACGGCGTCGAGTTCCGGCGGAACAGCGTTGGTACCGGCATACTTCATCTTGGCACGCTCGTAGAAGTCGGCGACATCCTGGTCGGTGACAGTGACGGACTTTTTCGCCTCATCAAATGAGAACAGCACGTAACGGACTTTGACACCCGCTGGCGTGCGGAACAACTCGGCATTGGGACGGTTGTTTCGTTTGCCTTCGTAGAATGTCTTTGCGTCCCCGTCTGTGACAGTAATACCGGCCTCGAATGTCGGGGTTACAGCGAACTCGGCCAGATCAACGGTTACCTTCTCGTAACGCGGTATATAAGCCTGTGTCACTTCCAGAGGCGTGATTTTCGCGGCGGATGTGACGAGCGCCTGCAGTCGTTGTATGATCACTTCCTCGCGTATAAACTGTTCGAATTGCGTTGGCGAGACGCCATAGTTGTTCAGGTACAACAAACCTTCGCCAAATCTGCCGTCAGCGGTGCTGCGGAACTGCGGCGGCAACCGTCGAATCTGTTCAATCACATCGTTGTCGGAGATACGAATGCCCAATTCCGCGGCCTTGCGCAGCAGCACCACGTGATAGACCGCCTGCTTATTCACATAGTCTTCGACCGCCGCCGTGCGCGACATCTCACCACGTGCGAGATAGAGCTGCACGATGGCAGACCGTCGTCCTGCAGCCAGATCGGTTGCGCTGATCGGCTTGCCCCGAATCGTGGGCTGGTCAGAGTTGGCGCGACCTCTTTCGAAGGACGGTGTAAACATGGCGATGAACCCGGGGATCAACAGGAAAAGAACGCCCGTAAAAATCCAGGTCTTGTACTTGTGCAGCCACGCGTGATGAGAAATAAACATGTATCAGTCTCTCCGTAACGGTCTCGCACAATAAACAGCGCGGTTCCTATCGTCAAACGCTAAAATATCTGCTATATTACGGTACTAGGATGAAGATTATTGCCGACCCCAACATTCCGTTCGTGCGCGAGGCATTCGCGCCACTGGGTGACGTCCAATTCATACCCGGTCGCCAAATCACCGCGGCGGCGGTGCGCGACGCCGAACTGCTCCTAATCCGCTCCATCACACCCGTCAACGCCGCGCTGTTGGATGGCAGCAGAGTGAAGTTCGTTGCCACCGCCACAATCGGCACAGATCACGTGGCGATGGCCGATCTCGCCAAACATGGCATCGGCTTTGCCAGCGCAGCGGGGAGCAACGCCAATTCCGTTGCGGAATACATCGTGGCGGCGATGTTGGAATTGGCGCACCGGCGCGGGTTCCGTCTTCACGGCAGGACACTCGGTGTCATCGGCATCGGTAATGTCGGTTCACGCGTCGTCCGGTACGCCGAGGCGCTCGGGATGCGCGTCCTGCAAAACGATCCGCCGCGCGAACGCGCCGAGAACCTGTCGTACCTCGTTCCGCTCAACCGCGTTCTCGCTGAGTCCGACATCGTAACCATCCACGTCCCGCTCACGAAAAGCGGTCTCGACACAACGTTTCACATGTTCGACGCGAACCGTCTCGCGGGGTTGGAGAAACGGCGGCCGATACTCATCAACTCCGCGCGCGGGGCGGTCGTGGACAATAAGGCGCTGCTGGAAACCATCGCGGCGAAGAAACTCGGCGGCGTCGTGCTGGACGTTTGGGAAGGCGAACCGAACATCAATACCGATTTGCTGGCGGCTGTCTCCCCCGACACCGATGTCGGGTCCCGCGACTGCGGGATCGGCACGCCGCACATCGCGGGTTATAGCTTCGATGGCAAGCTCAATGGCACGCGGATGATTTATAAGGCCGTGTGCGGCTTTTTCGGGGTCAAACCGACGTGGCAACCGGTTCTGCCGCCGCCGCCTGTCCCACAACTGGAAGTGACCGTCGGTGCAGGCGAGGACGCCGAAGACGTGTTGCGGCGCGTGATCGGGCAGATCTACGACATTACTGCCGATGACGCCGCCTTGCGGAAGATAATCAGCGCCCCTGATGGAGTCGGAGCAAGCCCCGATATGATCGGGGTAAACTTCGACAAACTGCGCAACGAGTATGGTATCCGGCGCGAGTTCTTCAATACCAAGCTGACGCTGCGCGGCGCAAACGAGTCGCTCCGACGAAAGTTTGCGGCTCTAGGGTTCCGGTTGTAGCCGCGCCGACGAAAACACGGCTGGCTCACGCAAAACCGCTAGAATAAAGAAGTTTATTCGTCGGTTGACTTTGCAGGAAACTTGGGTACGATTTTCGATGGTTGGGATTTAAAAGGCGAGGTTGCTTATGAAAATGAGATTTCTGGTTTGTGCCGCGGTTGTGCTTGGTTTAGTCGGCGTTTCCGGCCCGCGTGTTCTTGCCGATGGCGATCATGATTCTGGACAAATCGCGGTACTCGCCGCCACCACCAATGCGCCAGCGGGTGCGATGGGGTTCGCCTCGTTCTCCTGCCTGCGGGTGACACCGGACGATGGTGGATCCCCAACTACTAACGCCGCCACTTTGAAAGTAGTCGCCGACGGGCTATTAGTCGGCACGTACACCATCAGCGTTACCGATGCCGCGACCAACACATACGTCTTGGGCACGTTCGACGTCGTTACGGTGACGAATCAGATGAATGTTATTATCGGGCCGCAGAGGCACCACGGGCCGGGGCCAGCCGCCACCACCATCGGCAGCGGTGATTTTTCCTTGCCGTCGGGACTGGATGCAACGAACGTTGTCGGCGTGACCGTAGCCGATGCCACCAGCGCAGTTGATCTGGCTGGTGCATTCCAAATCCCAGTCGAGCCGACGCACAAATTTCACAAGACGGCGCATCTGATCGCTACCACCAACGCGCCGGTAGGCGCCGTGGGGTTCGCTTCATTATCCTCGACTATTAACGCATCAACCCTGCGCGTCACTGCCGACGGGCTATTGGTTGGCACGTACACCGTCAGCATCACCGATGTCGAGACCAACACATACATCTTGGGCACGTTCGACGTCGTTACCGTGACGAATCAGATGTACGCTCCCGAACAAGAAATGCCCGGCAAGCCGCCGTCGATCATCATTAACATTGGCAGTGGCAGCTTCCCGTTGCCGTCGGGACTGGATGCGACAAATGTTGTCGGCGTGACCGTAGCCGATGCCACCAACTTGGTTGATCTGGCTGGTGCATTCCAAATCCCGGGCGATTGGCAACGCGAGCTTCATGAATTCATCGTGCTTACGAGCACCACGAATGCCCCAGACGGCGCGATGGGCCGTGCAGGCATGGAGATCGAATCAAATAAAGCAGGCACAACAAATACCGCAACGCTCGAGGTCGAAGCCTCCGGCTTGCTCGTCGGCACGTACACCGTCAGCATTATCGACGTCGCGACCAACGCATACACGCTCGGCATGTTCGATGTCAGCGTGCATACGAACCGGTGTGACAAACCACAGCCTCAGTGCGTAATGGTGTGGACGAATACCTGCGCATTCGGCGAAGCCGAATTCTCACTGCCAACGGACTTGGACCCGACCAGCGTGGTCACGGTAACCGTCTCCGACACGCATGGCTTGGTTGACCTGACCGGCGATTTCACCAACCCGACCAAGCCGGCTCCTTGCACTTTCAACACAGTGGTTCCTCTCACCCCGGGACCGAGCGGCACGCATGTAGCGGGCAGCGCCCAGTTGAGCATCAAAATCCTAAAAGGCAAAACGCACGCAAAATTCTCGCTGACAGCCTCCGGCGTCCCGGCGAACACGAAGATGAGCCTGGTCGTCAACGGCACGACTGTCGGCACGATCAAGAGCAACCGGCACGGTAGCGTTACACTCAAGAAACTCCCCAAGAACACCGACCTGACCGGCCTGACCTCGGTACAAGCCGAGGACAATAGCGGCCAAGTCGTGTTCAGCGCGAGCTTCTAGGGCATCGGAATCAGCTCGCGCAGCCATTTGATGTTGCAATGGCAACGATGGGAAGTAGTCCACTGACTTGTCCGCCTTCGGCGGATTACACAGATGACACTGATTCACCTGCCGGATAATCCGTGGAAGCCGAGCCGCAAGCGAGACGTGCGAAGCAAATCATCCCAATCCGTGGATACGCCTAAAGTTTGCCGGCGACTGACTTAGTAAACGTAAGGAATCATGCGCCAGGCCGTGGTGGCTTTGTATTGAGCATACTCGGGATAGCGCGCCGCCACTAAAATCTCCTCGCAATAGATTCGTAACACGGCGCTGGCCAAAACCAACACACCACATAAACCAGCGTTCCAAGACCAGTGCCCTGCTACTCCAGCTAAAGTGAACAGACACATCGCGGAGTAGATAGGATGCCGGATGTACCGATACGGTCCGCTGGTCACCAAGCCTCCTTCGGTCGGATTAGCGACAACGTGGTAGCTGCGCAAACCGAACGTTATCCGCGCCCAAAGGAACAGCATAAGTGCCACCACCTGTAAGGAGATGATGAGCGGAGACAATGAGAATAGACTCTGCATCACCAGCAACCCGATCAAGCCGCCAGCCATCCCGATGTAACCAACGATTGATAATATTTTCAACATAATGCAAACCAAGCAACGGCCAAAGTCTCAGTGGCCTCTGTGTTCTCTGTGAGAACAACAACCCGGATTTCTCGCAGAGGCGCAGAGGTCTCAGAGATATGCCCAAGCTGGTCGGTGCCTGACCCAACGTCTGAGGTCAGCGATGAGGCGAAGCCGCCTTCGCCGGAGCAACTGGTTGGGGCCTCTCTTTCTTGATTCTCTTGTCTGCCGCAATCACTAACTTCTCATACTCTTCGCAAGGCAACAGACGATAGGCTTCCGCATAGTGCGCCTTCGCATCCTTTATCCTCCCTGCCGCCAGGTACGCCCCCGCCAACCAATAATGACCTAGGGGGTACTGCGGGGTTATCTGAATGTATTCCTCCCCAATCCGTATCGCCTCATCGATGTTGCAGAGGCGGACGTTCCGGTCGACAGCGCACCAATCATGTTTCTCGAGAGCCTTGATATTCTCTCGCGCCTTCTCTCGATTATCCATCACGATGCCGAAAATGATCATCGCTGGGATGAAAACAGCAAGCACGATGAGCGACCATTTTGACCACTTGCGCTGCATGTCCGCCCATGCCGATATCTTTCGCAGTTCAGCCAGTATTAATTCGTCGTTATTCATTTTCTTCACCCTCCAAACGTTGTTATTTGGCCGTACTCGTGTGCCAGAGGATAGGATTGTGGAAGAGCGCTGTCAACCGCGGCAACAGCAAGAAATTGTCCACGGATGACACGGATTGAATGGCCGCAAAGCCGAAGACGCCGCTGGTCGTGAAGCGGCAAAGGCGCAAGGTTGTAGGTAGGGACGGCTCGCTGAGCCGTCCGCTACACTTTGTGATCCCCGACCTCAGAGTCGGGGTAAACTTCGTGCACTTCGTGGTAAAAAACCGCATTAGAGTCTCTGGAATCGCGGCAAGGAAATGCCTTGTGCGAAAAGTGGAGGGTTTACCCCGATGACAGGTTGGTGCGGGTGGCTCAATTGCCGGGTTTAGCAGGCCGGTACGCGGAACGCTGTTCGCGGACGACATTCGATGTCGCAAGCGGAGCGGAACGGCGGAGTGTCAATTCACGCTCACGCAGGTCATCAAGCAGTCGCAGCTTTTCGGCCACGGGTAGCGCCGCGAGATTCTGTCGCATGGCGCGTTTGCTGGCGAGAATCCGTTGCATGTCGAAGCTCATCGTGCGTCCCCCAGGAATTGTCGTTCGAACTGCCGCCAGCGGTCAAGGAGGTTGTGTTGGGTGAGAATAGTCTCGAATCGCGTGGCGTCGAGAGCGCCTGCCTGGACAAATTGCAGCAGACGGGCCTTGTCTTTGGCGCGGCCGGTTTGCAAGGCGATAGCGGCGAGATGTTCGGCAGTGAACACACGCGCCGGTAGACCCTCGATATCCACCGTGACGGCTTCACTCAGGGCTTCTTCGACAAGTGGACTGATGGGCGGGAGAAACTGGACCGGCCAGCCGGCGATCACGACGTATTCGCCTTTGAGCGAATGACCGTGGGTCGTGAGGTAATCGAAGATGCGTTGCGGGTTGACGATGAGTTTGCCCGTCTCGGCTCGGAACGAAACAAAGATGTCCACATCGAGCGTGGCGATGGGTTCGAGATAAAAGGTCGCGCCAACTGCGCCGCCAATGGCGTAGCGCTCGATGACGCCATCGGCTTGCATTCGGTTGATGACGGCGATGACTTCTTTAATCTTCATGAGCGAAGCGCGCGTCAGATGTGTAGCCGATAAAGGCGCAGAACTCAAGAATGACATCTTCCGTGCAGGTCCACTGGTGTCGCGACGACGGGAACTTCACCACCAAGCCACCAAGACACAAACCGAGGACAATATCCGCCACAGGGGCGGGTATCGGCACCGACGAGGCGGCAGATGAACGATATATGTCACTGACACATATCAGGGAGTTTGCAGCGATATCCGCCCCCTGGCGGATCTCATGCATGGCGACGACAGGGACTTCACCACGAAGTACACGAAGAACACGAAGTTGGCGGAACGCGTTGAGAATTCAGGCCCCGCCTGCAACGCTTCGCTCGCCCGAAGACGCTGCCCGCCTGCCACCGCGCATTGGCGGGCAGGCATCGCTACGAGCGGGCGTAGCGATGTGGGCAGGCGCGGCGAGGAAATGCCTTGCTCGCCTAGCGGCGAAGCCGCTGGTGTGAAGAGTGGAGAGTTGACCCCGCTGACTCATGCGTCAAACTTGATAAACGACTCACCCTCCGTGCTTCTGCGAATCTCTCGGCAGTCGTCACAGAGTCGAATAGTCGCACCAATAAGTGGACTGAACTGCTCACCGACCACTTTGTAATCGGAAGCCGGCGCATCGCCGCAAACAGAACAAACGTCAGCGCGTTTCGCTAAGCCGATGATCAGCTTTGTGGCAGCCGCCTGCGAAGAATTGCAGGACTCAAGGGCAGTGAACCACTCGGCGGTATGAGGCGTGAGGTAATTCATATATGTTTTTCGCTGTCCCGCGTTCACTTCACGGCGAAGCCGAAACCTTTCATCAACCATCGAGTAGTGACCGGAGTAAGACGCTCTCTTCCGGCTAATACACCCTGCAAATTTCCGAATGGCGGAAAACTTGCCAATGAAACGACGAACTTATTATACGTCCAAGCGTAGTCAAACACGTCAACAATGGCTTCACGCATTTCTGATTCAGGTGGCTCGCTTCCATGCATTGCCTTGTCACGGATTCTCTCGGCGGCTTTCAATCTTTCGACTATTGCGTCCGGTATCCCTCTACCAAACACGTTGTGAAAGATTTCCCTAAAGTCCTTGCGAATGAGATGCTGACTCCGAATAATCGACTTGGCGGTACGACTGTCTGCGTGATGCAACCTTACAACTCCACAATAGAGCGTATCCCGGTGAGCTAGTTCGACGCGGTACATCAAATAACTGAGAGCAACCTCAAGAGGTAATTCACGATCCAGCGTTCTTGGGAAGTGCTCAAAGTGAGTCCGTATTTCTTCCGGGAGGCATTCATAGTATTGTTGAATTGTCCGGCGGTTTGGTGTTCGTCTCGCGATGTTCTTGAGCGTCATGTCCTAGGTAGTCTCCTATCACATTTGCTTGTGGAATGGCGAACGCCGTAAAAGCTGTGCACGCGGATTGTATTATAGTCTCATGGCAATAAACAGATCACTGGTCAAAATGAAGAATAATCAGACGCAAGCCCAGTTTTCAATTCTGCTTCTTCCAGGCATTCCTATCTTCTGCGTGATCGGGTCGAAACATCTGCACGTGCCCACAATGGCTGCATACCATGATCAACCAGAACGGCGCTCCTACTATGTTGAGGCCAAAATTCGATATGTCTGCTGAGCCAGGGCTCTGCAAAGTATCGGCGTTCACAACACGTCGGTACTTGCCAGTGCCACAATACGTGCACAGTTGTGGAGCGTTCAGATCAATTGCATGCGCACGCAATTCGATTCTTTTAACAAGGATATCGAAGTGTTTTAGCAGTTCGTTAGCATCGCCAATACGCTTGGACGGATCAGCCACTATCAACTGATCCAGTAATTCGTAAATTAGGTAAAACGACGGATCGCTGTTGTCTTTTGTCAGGTCATACTGCAACTCTCTGTGTTTCTCCCGCGCAAAAATGCGGCCTGTGAGCATCCAATAGAGGAGCTTACCCAGTGAATAAGTATCCGAGGCCGGCTTTACTGCATCCGCTCGCCCGTCTTCGAGTTCGGGCGCAATATACATTCTCGGGCCGACTGGTTCGTTGACTAGAGTATAACGCTCGCCGCCGGTATCGTAATAACAGATGCCGAAATCTCCAACCACCGGTGTCCTGAAATCCTTGCGAAGGAAAATGTTGTCGGGCTTGATATCTCTGTGAACGATTCCTTTAGTGTGGGCGTGTGCCACACCTCGGCATATAGCTGCAAACATCTGGAGCCGCGTAGCTAGAGGGTGAGTTTCCATTGGCAGAGCGCTAAGAGTTCCACCCTCGCAATATTCCGTAACGAGGTATGGCGTCTGGCCGTCGGGTGCAAAATCAACCAAACGCACTATGTTTTCGTGTGTGAGAGCTTGGCAAGCTTTAACCTCGCCTTCGAAGCGGTGGAGTTTCTCCGGATGCTTCAACTTCTTGAGGACGTAAAGTTGCTCACTATTCGTGCCGGATTCCTTCACGAGATACGTTTCGGATTGACCGCCTTCAGACAGAGGTCGCACTATGACCCAGTTACCGAAGCTATTGCGGGATGTGTCACTCAAGTCTTCCGTGGGTTCGGCTGCGGCGTCTAAGTCAAGATCGGCCTTCATGAGACGGAGGAGATGTTGCAGTTGGTCTTTGCCTTGGTCCCAGACCTCTAGTTTCTCGGCTCCCATGAAAGGGCCGCGGTCTGCTCGCGGCAAGAACTCTATGCTTTCGAAGTCTTCGATGTAGTGACTGGATTCTCCGAAAACACGTGCAATAACCATCCTAGCACTCAACTTGAACTTCCTAAGCTCATTAGCGTCTTCATAGTAGAGTTCGTCGATTTGGGAAGACAATCCATCTATAAGTGCAGATGCATCTTTGGTGTTCATGATAACAGCAGGGCCATCTCTCTGTGGTCGCGTCCCTGCATTCTCCAATTTAGTTTCCCTCATGCACAGCCGCCGCAGTGGATCCTGAGTTTCCCGGTGGGTGCTCGCTCCAATGGACGGAGATTGTACCGCATGGAGATGCCGCAGCAAGCAGGAATAACGGACAAGCTCATTCGTGTAAAGTCGGGCGGTTATATTGCGCCTTTGCGTGAGAAAATCCTATCCACCCTCTGCCGTGGGCGGGTGTGACAGGTTGGCGCTGGTGGCACAGTTGGCAGGTCTGCAAGTGGGACATGGCGCAGGTGATGACGCTGTGTCGAAATTACCGAAAGCTTTGGCATAGCGTTGGTTGTGCATGATTCAAAAACGTTGGCACTGGCATTGCTAAATGGATAGTCGGTCACGCTACGAGCGTGACAAGTTCATGTTGGAAGCGCGACAAGTTCGCCGGTAGGCGAATCCGCCTATTGGCGTGAAAGCGAGGATTTGGTTATGGCAAAGGTTTTAGGAATCGATTTGGGCACGACGAACTCGTGCATGGCTGTCATGGAAGGCGGCGAGCCGGTGGTTGTCCCGAACGCTGAAGGCGGTCGGACTACTCCGTCTGTCGTTGCGTTCACGAAATCAGGCGAACGGTTGGTTGGCCAGGCTGCCAAGCGGCAGGCCGTGGTCAATCCGAAGAACACGGTTTATTCCATCAAACGGTTCATGGGCCGGAAGTACGAAGAGATCGAGATGGAACGCAAACGCGTGCCGTTCGAAGTCGTGCGCGCCTCCAACGGCGATGCGAACGTCAACGTAAAGGTCGGTGACGGAACGAAGACGCTATCGCCTCCTGAAATTTCCGCAATGATTCTGGCGAAGATGAAGGCCGATGCCGAAGCGTATCTCGGCGAGAAAATTACTCAGGCCGTTATCACTGTTCCCGCCTATTTCAATGATTCGCAACGTCAGGCGACCAAGGACGCGGGCAAGATTGCCGGTCTCGAAGTCCTGCGCATCATCAATGAGCCGACCGCTTCCTCGCTGGCTTATGGTCTCGATAAGAAGAAGGACGAGCACATCGCCGTGTACGATCTCGGCGGCGGCACGTTCGATATCTCTCTGTTAAGCATCGGCGACGGCGTGTTTGAAGTTCTCGCCACGAACGGCGACACGCATCTCGGTGGCGATGATTTCGACGAGCGCGTGATGAATTGGATCATTGATGATTTCAAGAAGGAGTATGGTGTTGATCTCAAGAAGCAAGCCGACGCCCTCCAACGCATCAAGGAAGAGTCGGAGAAAGCCAAGATCGCGTTGTCCAGCGCGATGGAATACGAAATCAATCTGCCGTTTATCACCGCTGACGCGACTGGGCCGAAGCACATCGTCAAGAAGCTCACACGCGCCAAACTGGAACAACTTTGCGATGATCTGATTGAGCGCACTATCAAGCCGGTCGAGAGCTGCCTGCGCGATGGCAAGCTCGACATATCGAAGGTGAACGAATTGGTGCTGGTCGGTGGTATGACCCGCATGCCGAAGGTGATCGAGACCGCGGGCAAGCTCATCGGCAAAGCGCCACATCAAGGCGTCAATCCCGACGAAGTCGTCGCGGTCGGCGCGGCCATTCAGGGCGGCGTTCTCACGGGCCAGGTGAAACAGGACATCGTGCTGCTCGACGTGACGCCGCTGTCGCTCGGTATCGAGACTTTGGGCAACGTGTTCACCGTGTTGATCCCGCGTAATACGACGATTCCGACCCGGAAGAGCGAGATTTTTTCGACCGCTGCGGACAGCCAGACGAGCGTTGAAGTCCACGTGTTGCAGGGTGAACGTTCGATGGCGCGCGATAACAAGTCGATCGGGCGATTTCATCTTACCGATATTCCGCCGGCACCGCGCGGTGTGCCGCAGATCGAGGTGGGATTCGATATTGATGCCAACGGCATACTGCATGTTTCGGCAAAAGACCTCGGCACGGGCAAATCGCAAAAGATCACCATCACGGCATCGAGCGGCCTGAACAAGGACGAAGTCGAGAAGATGCGTCATGAAGCCGAGTCGCATGCCGATGAGGACAAGAAGTTGCGCGAGAAGGTTGAGTTGAAGAATCGGTGCGATGCGCGTGTGTATGAGACAGAAAAACTGATGAAGGAACACAAGGACATCATCAGCGCCGACCAGAAATCGAAGTTGGACGCGGCAATCGAGAAGGTCAAGGACGCCTTGAAACGCGAAGATTTCGACGCGATGAAGGACGCTGAAGAGAAATTGACAGAGGTATGGCACGGGGTGTCGTCGGACATCTACGCGAAAGCACGCGAGAAATCCGCCGCGGGTGCGAATGCAGGCGGTGAGGGCAAGACGGACACAGGAGCGGGTGCGAAGAAGTCGGGCGGCAAAGAAGGGGAAGTCGTGGACGCCGATTTTGAGATGGTGGACGACGACAAGAAGAAGCCGTAACGCGCCAAGTTTTGTAGGGGCACGGCATGCCGTGCCCCTACCAATCCAACAGGAAACCAAAACCAGAAGGAGTCAGCAGACATATGAACGTAAAACCATTGGGCGATCGGGTGCTGGTGTATCCGATTGAACAGAGTGAAGTGAAGAAGGGCGGGATCATCATTCCCGATACCGCCAAGGAAAAGCCACAGGAGGGTAAAGTTGTTGCCCTCGGCACAGGCAAACGGGACGATGACGGCAAGCTCGTCCCATTCACGGTGAAAGTGGGCGATCGCGTGCTGATCAGCAAGTACGGCGGCACGGAAATCAAAATTGACGGTAAAGACCATCTGATCATGCGTGAGGAAGACATCCTCGGCATCATCAAGTAACCAACAAGACAAAGGAATAATTCATCATGGCTGCTAAACAATTGATTTTTGACGAGGATGCCCGCAAGTCGCTTTTGCGCGGTGTCGAGAAACTGAGCCGGGCCGTCAAGGTCACGCTCGGCCCCAAAGGCCGCAACGTGGTCCTTGACAGGAAATTCGGTTCACCGACGATCACCAAGGACGGCGTAAGCGTCGCCAAGGAGATCGAGCTGGAAGATCCGTACGAGAACATGGGCGCACAGATGGTGCGCGAAGTCGCCAGCAAGACCAGCGACGTGGCGGGCGACGGCACGACCACGGCGACAGTGCTTGCCGAGGCGATTTACCGTGAGGGTCTGCGCAACGTGACGGCGGGCGCGAACCCGATGGCGTTGCAGCGCGGCATTCAGGTGGCCGTGGACGCGGCGGTTGCGCACTTGAACAAGATCTGCAAGAAGGTCAAGGACCGCACCGAGATCGCCCAGGTCGCCACGATTTCCGCCAACGGCGACAAGAATATCGGCGACATCATTGCCGACGCGATGGACAAAGTGGGCAAAGACGGCACGATCACGGTCGAGGAAGCCAAGAGCATTGAGACCACGCTCGACGTCGTCGAAGGCATGCAGTTCGACAAGGGTTATCTTTCGCCCTACTTCGTGACGAGCGCCGAGACGATGGAAACCGTGCTCGAAGACGCGTATATCCTGATCCACGAAAAGAAAATCAGCAGCCTCAAAGACCTGCTCCCGTTGTTGGAGAAGGTTGCCAAGCTCGGCAAACCGTTGTTTATCATTGCCGAGGAAGTCGAAGGCGAAGCGCTGGCCACGTTGGTGGTCAACAAATTGCGCGGCACGATCCAGGTATGCGCCGTCAAGGCTCCTGGGTTCGGAGATCGCCGCAAAGCGATGATGGAAGATATCGCCATCCTCACGGGTGGCAAGTTCCTCAGCGAAGATCTCGGGATCAAACTCGAGAACGTTCCGCTTGATGAACTCGGTCGCGCCAAGAAGATCGTTGTGGACAAGGAAAACACCACGATCGTCGAAGGCAATGGCAAGCAGAGCGAAGTGCAGGGCCGTATCAACCAGATCCGCAAGGCCATTGAGGAAACCACCAGCGACTACGACCGCGAGAAATTGCAGGAGCGGTTGGCGAAGTTGGCCGGTGGCGTGGCAGTGGTGCGCGTCGGGGCGGCTACCGAGACCGAGATGAAGGAAAAGAAGGCGCGCGTCGAGGACG
>Ga0187885_10000503_pt1 | contig 47184 bp, 35 predicted proteins | sample June2016WEW_20_1_3_FD_132970 | JGI IMG/M metagenome (GOLD analysis project Ga0187885, IMG submission 132970) | Peatland microbial communities from SPRUCE experiment site at the Marcell Experimental Forest, Minnesota, USA - June2016WEW_20_100 | ecosystem: Environmental > Terrestrial > Soil >...
CGACGTCACTACCCGGTGCGAGTTTGGGCACCTTTTCGAGTTCCTTCATGGCATTGTCAATAAAATCCAGCCGTGCGAGCAGAATGCCATGCTCGAACACCAGGGACCCAGAACGCGGCAGATGCTTCAATCCCGCTTCGACGACTTTGAGGCCCATGTCGATGTAACCGTTGTCCATGCACGACTCGACGATGTAGAGATAGAGCTTCTCATCTTCCGGCGCCAGGCGGGCCGCTCGTTCGAAGGCGGCGAACGCATCCTCCGGCTGGCGATTGCCGATCAACGACTGGGCCAGCAGGTTCTCGACATTTGCGTTGCTGTTGCCGCTTAAACGCAAATCATTCAACAACTTTATGGCCGGCTCGTATTGCCCGGTGCCCACATAGCAGAGCGCCAGGTTGAAGTTGAGGGCGGCTGCGTTGGTAACCTGTCCCTGTGCCGCCAGGAAGTGCGGAATGGCCTCATTGAACTTTCCGCTGCGGGTAAGAGCGATTCCCTTCTGCAACTCAGCTTCTGCGGCTGAGTCGCTGCGGCCGCCCTGGCCGCGCTGTGAATATACCGGTACCGAAGGGCCGGCCAGGATAAGCCACGCCAGGGCTGAGATCAGCGCCAAACGCACGAATGAGAATTCGAGATTCGAGATTCGAGATTCGAGATTGCCGGTTTCCAATTTCGAATCTCGAATTTCGAATTTCGAATTTCCTTCAGGAGTTTCGCGATAGAGCGCAGCTATACCCACTTGCCTTCTCCTTCGACGATTGTGATGTAGCGATCGACAGGGGGATTGATGAACCGCTCGACCTTGTTTGAAGGCTGAGGCCATTGTATTTCGATCCAATCCACTTTGGTCCGCGGGCCCAGACCGAGCACCATGCGCGGGTCATGCGCAGAAAGAAAGCCGCCACGGCCGACAAGCCACTGGTGGCGCTGAAAATCTCCCGACCGCCAGGTGATCTTCGCCCCGATGGCGTCCGGGTTGGCCTTGCGACCACGGAGCCGCACGCCGAGCCAATGGTTCTGTCCGCCGGCGTTGTTACGCACCAATATCGGCGGGCCGTCGTTGGTGGAAATCAGCAGATCCACCATGCCGTTATTGTCGAAATCTCCGAGCGCCAGTCCGCGCGCACCTAGGTCTCTGGCAAAGATCGGCCCGCTTTGCGCACTGACGTTTTGCCAGCGCCCGCCGGTGTTGTGAAAAAGAAGCATCGGCTCGTTATACTTCACATCGGGGATGCGCTGTTGCACGACCGTGTCCACATGCGCATTGCACAGAATCAGGTCGACGTCGCCGTCGTTATCATAATCAAAGAGACGGCTCCCCATGCCGCTCATTAGCATGGTGGCGGCGCCAATTCCGGAGGGTACGGACAGGTCGTCGAAGGTTTCGTTTTTCAGATTCCGATAGAGCGAGTACATCTCGTGGTCTATGGTGGTGGTGAAGAGGTCGATCCAACCGTCCTGATCGAAGTCGGCGGCGTCCACGCACATGGTGGAGCGGGCCAAGCCCATGACATTGTAGGCGACGCCGCTGAGGGGGCCGATGTCTTCGAATTTGCCCTTGCGGTTGGCGAAGAGGAAGGCGGGGAGTTTGTCGTTGGAAACGAGCAGGTCCATCCAGCCATCGTTGTTGATGTCTGCGGCCACCACCCCCCAGGCCTTTGCCTCTTTCAGGAGGCCCACTTCGCGGGTGACGTCGGTAAAGGTGCCGTTGCCGTTGTTGTGGAAGAGACGGCACGGTAATCCCGGATAGGCGGTCGGCATGCAGTAGGCGCGCAGCTGCGGGGTGCCGCAATAGATGTTTGTTGCCTTGCTGAAATCAAGGAACTCACAGACGAACAGGTCGAGGCGGCCGTCGTTGTCGTAGTCGAACCAGACGGCGCTCGTAGACCAGCCCGGAGCTGCCACGCCGGCTTTGTCAGTCACATCTGTGAAAGTTCCGTCCCCGTTGTTGTGATAGAGAACGTTGCGCGGGTACTGCGTGACGTACAGATCGGGCAACCCGTCGCCGTCGTAATCCCCGACCGCGACGCCCATCCCGTACGCGGTGCCGAAGGCGCCGGAGCGTTCGGTCACATCTGTAAAGGTGCCGTCGCGGTTGTTGTGATAGAGGGCGTTGCGCAGCGGCTTGGGCGGATCGTAGAAATCGCATTTGCCGCTGTTGACAAGGTAAATATCCATCCAGCCGTCGTTGTCGTAGTCGATCCACGCACAACCTGCGCCGAGCGATTCGGGCACGTACATCTCGGAGGTGAGTCCCGCGACATGAACCCAATGGATTCCGCTTGCGGACGGGGGAATTTCTTCAAACGCCGGCGGAGTCTGTGGTGCGGCGAAATGGTCCCAGATGCCGCGGGGCAACGCAGCTGCCATTCCGGCCAAGGAGAGTCGGCGCAGAAAACGGCGGCGTGATGTAGAGCTGGAGCGCATTCGGATTGATCCTTCCATGACGGAGATCACCGGGGCACTCGTGCATCCTCCTGCCGAGGCTCACCGACTTTCTTTTTTGCGAGGGACTCCCGCTGAAGTTGGAGCTCCCGGTCCGCCGCCGCCTTGTTGCCGGTGCGTGAGTAAGCAATGGCAAGCTGATAATGTCCTGCAGGGTCGTCCGGCACACTCTTGGAATAGCGCTCCAGCGGCGCGATGGCATCCGCGTATTTGCCTGCTGCATTGAGGGACTGGCCGAGCCCCAGGTAAGCCTCCAGGAAGCCGACGTCCAATTGCGAGGCGCGCGTAAAGAGCCGGATGGCTTCGTCCCATGTGCCGGCCCGGCGTGCAATCTCCCCGAGTGCGAACACGGCTGCAGCGCTCTTGGGGTTGATTTCGAGTTCAGCCTCCAATTCCTTTTTCGCCTCCGCAACGCTCTCTGCGCTCGACGACGTGTCGAGAAGAATACTGGCGATGTGGAAGTGAATGCCCGGCGCCTTCGGATCCTGCGCCAGGATGTTACGGTAGGCCTCAATCGCCTCCTTCCACATCTGCTTCGATTCGAGGGCTTCCGCGTTGAGCCTGCCCACCTGCGGCGATTTGGGGAACCTGTCGGCCAGTTCCTTAGCGGCGCGATCGGCAAACTGCTCATAGATGCGCGCAGCAGTGTAGAGCACTTCCGGATCGTCAGGGAAATCGCGGCGCAACAGCATCAGCGCGTTCAAAACGGCAGCCGTGTCGTTCACGCTCATCCCGCAGTTCACCGTGGCAAAGGCGGAAAGATAGCGAAGATGTTTGTCCGACAGGGCCTGCGTATTGCGCTTCAGAACCGGGAGGGCCTCGGCGCAGTGACCGCTTTCCGCCAGGCTCAGAGCCTGGCGAGTCGAGGCCGCGGGGTCGGCGGCTTGGGCTTTTTGGGCGGCAACCTGGGCCTCCGCTCTCGTTGCAGCCAAAGTGCAGGCAAGCGCAAAGGAAATGATCGCGTGTAGAAACCTCGACATTGCCGGCCCTCAAGCGCCGGAGATCCCGGCGCTATGGATACAAAGATTATGATTCGATTCTAGGATACACTCCGATCGTCCGCAATATTATCCCGCCTGGGGTGCGAGCGCTATCCCAATTCCCTCAGTAAAAGTGAAAGTTTTCAGGCTGATCGTTGCAGCACCAATGCTGCGCAGAGCGCAGACTCAACCTTAGACATGTCCGTCTTCGCCATGATGCCGAGTTTTCTCCCGATGATCTCTTTATCGACGGAGAGAATTTTAGAAACGCGCACAGTGCTTTCGTACCTGAGTTTCAGGGCCTCCCATTGCAGAATGGGGCAGTCCCCCGCGCCGGGTTTGGTGTGATAGCGCGGCTGGCTGCTGATCGGACAGACGATTATGTCCGGAAGCGCGTTGTGAAAAGAGGGATTGCTGATGATGAGAGCAGGCCGCGGCTTAGTGCCGGTCCCGTCGGAAAAGGGCACGTTGACTACCACTACATCACCACGATTATAGATAGTCATAGAGCGCATCGTCTTCTCCCACCCAGGTCTCCTGCAGACGGGTCTCGGCGAGATGCTTCCAGCCCAACTCTTCCAGGTCCTTTTCGGCAATCGTCTGGATGAGTGCGTACGGTTTGCCATGATGGGTCACGATGATCGGTTCCCCGGTTTTTTTCGCCTGTGCCAGATACTGAGAAAGCTGGTTTTTAACCTCAGCAACGCTTGCAAATCGCATGAGAACCCCCGGATAAATATAGCCATAAGTGTAGCCAGATAAATCGGGGACGTCAATCGCCAATGCCGGCTGAAAAATGAGGGGATGGGCTACTCAAATCCCAAATTCCATGTCGAGCATTAGCAAACAAGCAGTCTCGATATTCCAAAGTTGAGTTGTCGTCGCTGCTTTTCTTGCATAGTACTTCACAAACATAACCTACGTATGCGGCACGAACGGCCCGGAATGAATCCTCACCATTGACACAGACCATAGATGTGACGAAACGAGGCTCCTCCACCGCAGGAAGTTCGAGAGGGTGGCGTTGACCTCGCTTTTGTGGCGAACCAGGCATTCCGGACACCTGCAATAGCTCGAAAACTCTTGGATCGTGCCAGGGCACGGGCGCAAGGATTCAAGTTTCCGGTAACGCCACTTTTACGGCCGAGACACTTATTTCAGCGCGGACCGATGCTGTAAACGCTCCGAATATCTATAATTAAGGATCATATTTACGGCTTCTTGCATTTCTATCGCGCCATGACGGGAACCTTTTGGAGCGGTGGGCATCTAAAAAGTCAAACAAGGAATAGGACACTTTCTTAGTCCGTAATGAATGTGGTTTTTAAATAGACCCGAAAACCGATTAGAATGCGATACCGCACCTTCGTGATGATCGTATTCTGGTTCTGCAAATTGGCTCCGATTTTAACCGGATACGAATCATCATTCAATGCTGTGCATCGGGTGATACCTGGCTTGCCACGTTGAGCCATCAGCACCGCCAGGCCGAGCTCTTTAGAAACGAGAAGCACATGGAACAAAAAAAGAAGCGATGGCTCTTTGTTCTGCTTTTGGTTCCCATCCTGCTGTCAATTTGGTTTCTCATACAACGTCATGGGGTCCAGCGGAGCCAACCACAGGAGTCCAGGAAGGTCGCGCCCCGAGGCAGGCCGGGATCAAAGTGGCGTAATCGACTCCCCGGACAAAACGGCAGGCCGGATTATGTTCCGCTGGCACAGATGCTTCTGCCGGAGGCAGAGCAAGGGCAGGGACATTGGCTGACCGGAAAAGTCGCCGACGAAAAAGGGAGTCCCTTGCCCGGAGCGACAGTTTCGTTGCTGTCGGGGGAAACCGGTGATCGCCTGTCCAACATCGCGATGAATTCCACGCCAGCGGACTGGAAATGGCCCACGCCGCTCGCCTCCGCCATAGCTGATGCAACAGGGCACTACGAAATCAATTCCGATACACCAATCCAAAATCGGGTGATTGTGCAGAAGGAGGGATTCGCTGCGATAGAAGACCCGCTAGTGCAGGGTCCGGAAACCGTGGTCAGAAACTATCGGATGTGGCCGGCGCCGTCGTGTATTGAGGGCAACATCTTTGACAATGCCTCTAGACCCTTGTCTGGAGCTTTCGTTTCCGCCGGCCCGCAAAGCCTGGCCCGTTATTTCTGGAACGGCTCCACAATCCTGGGCAATTTCCAATTCACGGACGGTTCCGGCAAGTTCAATCTTAGCAGTCTTCCTGAGGGTGATTCCCGGATCGCGGCCTCGTTCCGTGGCTTTGTTCACGAGCAGAAAGAAATCAATCTCAAGGCGGGCCCGTGTGCGCATGTCGATTTCCGCCTTCAGGCCGCCGACATGATTTCTTTTTTGGTAAAGAACTGGCGTGCTTATCCGATCCCGAACCCTCGGGTTGAAACCGAATTTGCGGTGTGGACCGATGAACACGGGATGGTCAGAATTGCTGCGCCGGTGGATAGTGACCCATTTCAATGCGTCATTAGCGCACAGGGGTACCAGACAAAGGAAGTCAAAATCGATCCGAAGGCTCCGCCGACAAGCGTATTTCTTGACGCCGCTGATTTCCTCCGAGGACAAGTCCTTGACGAAGCAAACAAACCGATATCAGGAGCGCGCGTAAGCGCTCTGGGCACCTCCGTGTCAAGTGACTATAAGGTCACTGGCGACGGGGCGGCGGCTTCAGTCGGTTTGCGGATGAGAAGCAACGGCAGCACGGACACGGACTCGGACGGCATGTTCTCGTTGCGAGTTCCTTTTCCTCCGGCGAGATCCGTAACCGCCAGCAAGCCGGGATACAAGACGGAGCTGAAACAGTTTGAGGAAGGGAAATTCCAACCCACATTTGTTGAGATTCGTCTTCATCGCGCTCAATCCGGTATCTTCGGCAGAGTCGTTGACGAGGCAGGCAACCCGGTCCTGCGGTTCGTAGTCCTTGTTTATGGGTATCCCGACTATATGCCCGGCAGCACCCAGAGTTTTGACACGGAAGACGGCAGGTTTCTGGTGACCGATCTGCCCGAAGGCACATATACAATCCGGGTCACTTCGCCGATGATCGCGGATCGAGAGTATCGGTCTAGAGAATTGAAATTGCGAAACGGATACTTTTATGGCGCGATGTTGGTGTCCCTGACAACTCCCAAGCCGATATCCAAAAAATGGCCGTAGCGGGCAGGCGTTCATTCACGATCAGCTCACTCCCACGACTTTCAGCTTATTCGTCGCGCGGCGCCACGCCAAAGATGACGAAGACCTGCCATCCTATGAAAGTGACTCACGTGGATCTTGTGACCGGATGTCCGCTTTCACATGAACTGATTTGCTGAATCTTTGTCGGGATAATGCCATTCCGGATGATTAACGGATTTGTCGTACAAGTGGCCCGGGCTCGCATTGCAAATCCCTCGAAAGCCAGCACCGAGCGCGCGCGAAGAAGACGAGTTGCGCCAGATGATTCTCCCAGCACCTTCCAAAATTTGTTTCGGCACTGATCGACCTGGGCTAAGATCGACGTGTTACTCTTTTCCAGAGAACGGAGAACTACAAACTCCGGGAACGCTGTATTCCTCTGAGGGCCTGATCTTTGAGGTGGAGGTAGTGATATGGAAGAAAAGGTGAGCAGGCGGGATTTCCTGGGGACCATGGGCTCGGCGGCAGCAGCTTCGGTGGTGTTGACGCCGCTGGTTCAAAGCGTGCCGGCGGCGCAAAACACGCGAGGCGCGGCGATGGCTTTAAGCAAAACGACGCCCTACAAGAAGGTAGTGCTCGAGCCGTTCGACTACGCCGGCGTCACGTTGCGCCAGAGCCTCTGGCAGCGCCAGGCCTCGGCTGGCCGCGATTACTACCTGAGCATCTCCAATGACGACATCATGCACGGCTATCGCGTGGCGGCCGGCATGGCCAACGCGCCCGGCAGGGCCCTTGGCGGCTGGTGCAGCCCCAATTCCAACACCGTCTTCGGCCAGTGGCTCCAGTCCATGGCGCGCATGCAACGCGCCTACGGCGACAAAGATTTGCTGGGGAAAGCCAACATCCTGGTCAGCGAATACGTCAAGTGCTGGCCGGGGATGTCCAGCGGCGCTGCGCGCGGCAGTGCGACCGGCGGCCTGAGCCATTATCCCTATGAGAAGCTGGTCGGCGGCCTGCTCGACATGCACCATTACGGCGGCCATCCCGAAGCCCTGGCGCTGTGCGACAAGATCACCGAGGCCGCCGTGCCGAACTTCAATCGCGACCGTGTGCCGGCCAATCGCGAGCCTTGGGAAATGCACTCCGGCCGCCCCGGCGAGTGGTACACGATGGCGGAGAACCTCTACCGAGCCTACCAGATTACCGGGAATTCGATGTACAAAGAGTTCGCAGACGTCTGGCTCTATCCGGCCTATTGGGATAAGTTCGCCGAGACGGCCGACCCCAGAGACGCTCAGGGCGTGCACGCATACAGCCATTGCAATACCTTCTCGAGCGCAGCGCTGGCCTACGACGTTACGGGTGACGAGAAATATCTGCGCATACTGAAAAATTTCTATGATTGGATGCAGAGGCGCCAGACTTATGCCACCGGCGGCTACGGACCGGACGAGCGCTACGTTTACTCCGACGGCGCGCTGGGCGATTCGCTGGAAGCCTACTCGGCCAGCTTCGAGTGCCCCTGCTGCTCGTGGGCGGCGTTCAAAGTTTCGAAGTACCTGATGATGTACACCGGCGAGGCTCGCTATGGCGACTGGATCGAGCGGCTGCTTTACAACGGCGTCGGCGCGGCGCTCGAGATCAAGGATCGCGGTGTGCACATGTATTACATGGATTATCACCTCGGCTCGGACCTGAAGTATTACTCGCGCAACGCGTTCACCTGCTGCTCGGGCACGTATTTCCAGAACATTGCCGAGTATTCGAACCTTGTTTATTTCAAGGATGCCAAAGGTTTCTTCGTCAACCTTTACTTGCCATCGGAAGTAGAGTGGAAAGGCCCGGCGGGCACCGTCAAGGTGGTGCAAACGACACAATACCCTGAAGCCGATGCCAGCACGCTCAGGCTGACGATGGAGCAGCCGGCTACGTTCACACTCAAATTGCGCGTGCCGGGCTGGTCGAAAGGCATGAGCATCAAAGTAAACGGACAGGCGCAGACCTTGGACATCAGGCCGGGCCAGTGGGCCACGGTGAGCCGCGAATGGAAGTCAGGCGACACGGTGGAGATCACGATCCCGCTGCATTTCCGCCGCGTGCCGATCGACGAACAGCATCCCAATCGCATCGCGATCGTGCGCGGGCCGGTGGTTTACGGGCAGGAGGATCCGCACAAGTGGCTGTCGGATATCCCGGCGAGCGACGACGAACTGGACAAGCTGATGAAGCCCCTGGCGAACGACCCGGCCACCTTCCAGATCGACAACGAGCCGGTGGTGCAGCAGCGTAACGCCTTCAAGCCGTTCTACCGCTTTGTCGAGCTGGAGCGCTACCGCATGTATTTCGATCCAAAGCTCCGCCGCGTGCTGTGGTGAAGAGCCCTGGGGTGCGCGGCTGGGGTGTTTTGTCCGGCAAATCCACATACGACCGCAACTTGAAATCTTCGCAGGATGGTTGCTGTAAGTTCTGCATTTGATTTAAGATTGCCCGAACGAAGTTGCTGGATGCAGTTTCATGGAGGCGGCCGCTTACCGGCGTGTATTCGAGTAGCCCATGCGTCAAACATTGATATCTTATTTCCTATGTCTGTCTCTGATTGGCCTCTGTGCCTTCCAAGGCAAGAGCCAATCAAAGACTTCTTCCCTTCACCTTGATTCTTTTTTTATCGTCTCCACTGCTGTGTCAGATGCATCGCCGTTTTGGTACAAGTACGTTCTCGACGTGCGGTCGACAGCAGATGGTACCTTGGTACGCAACATCCGGATCGCGCCATTGGACTTTCTCTGCGGCAACGTCACGGTCAAAGCTGCCGAAAAACAACTGCGTGGGATAACTCCATTGAGGCTTGTAGGCTCAAATAACCCTTGCGCCCTTACCGTGGATACGGCACGTCAGAGCATCAAGAAACCCAGAGTGATGGAGAGCATATTTGAATCTATCAGGTTTGGAATTGTCGCAAGTTGTGGGGGAGAGGAAAGAGTTTTCCAATTGCCTTTCAAAGAAGAGGTCGACTTTAGATCGCTTGCCAAAGAAGCACCGCGTGTGGCTGCGTTGTGGGATCTGTCACGACGGGTACAAATTGCTGCTTTTGGTAACAAATCGATCTTCTACGACATTTCCGAGGAGAGGGATTCTGAACTGCAGAAGTTTGGTGATTCTCTGGTTTCCGACCTGTTGACGGGCAAATACGATGCGGGCTTTTCCGAGTTTTGTGGAGGGATACTCACACCCGACTGCAATCCAAGTCCAACCAAGACGCTCCTCCACGGATTTCGCCCAGGTCTTAGGGTCCCAGACAGAACTCCGAAGCTGGAAAATGTCGAGCAGTACCATTTCGTAAGATACGTGGCACCCGTTTACCCGAGGACGGCACAAGCAGCTCGCGTCGAGTCTAGAATCACTCTGGAGGTTGTAAGTGACAAGGACACCGGCAAAACGCTCAAGGCCATTGTACTAGAGGGCCATCCTCTCCTAAATCAGAGTGCGATAACCGCGGCACTGCAATGGCAATTTGATCCATCTATGCAAAAGACAGATCAACCAATTAGACTGGTTCTGATCTACAGTCTTGCCTGCCCATAGATCGCATTTCCTATAGACCTGCCGGCCCCAGACATCATCAGCATTCTGGGCGAATTACGGGTATCCCGTACAATGACAAAGACGCCGAAGACTGGATGGAACTCTTATCCGATCGGAGGCCGGAGCGAGAAAAGTAGGTTCCCGTGTAGCGCACAGTACGGCCGGAAGGCCGCGCTGGCTAGCTTTATGCGTTTATGAATTCCTCACCCATCAATCCGAGCTGTTTAACTGCGGCGCGCAGCGTACCGTTCTTGAGGTCATTGGATCCCCAATCAGGCAATGTGGCCAGACGCCCGGATGAAGGATTCTCCCAGACGCGATGAGAACCCTTCCCAAATCGAAGTACGATCCGGCAGCCAAGCCCTGACAACTTTCGTGCGGCGTCGCGATATCTCACCGAACGGCGACCAGAGATTCGAACCACAGCGGAGAATCAGGTAAGCCTTGCATGAGGATGGGAGGGACAGGGCGGTTTAGGTGCTGGTAAGCTTCCAACAATGCAGATAATGCGTCAGAGACGTTTGCCATCGATTCCTCGGCAGAATCTCCCTCAGTGATCAGTTCAGGCAAAAACGGGCAGGTGACGGTATACCCGCTTTCTGGTTGACGGGTTAATATCAAGGGAAGTTTGTACAAGCTTTCCTTTCGTTTGGACTTGGTCGTTGGCATTCTCTTCTCCGGGTTTAGCTTCAGAAAGACGGAAGATTTGGATCCGACCCCCAGGATTATAGCGCAGATGCCGTTTGTCCGATAGCCGGCATGCCGGGCGGATAACGGAACTCGTACATTGATGAGAAGGCGTGGATCGGTCCGGCCTGGCTGTTCCGGTTCCCCTACTTTCGGATCAATTTCGACGGCTCGGGCCTTTTCGCCGGTGGTGCGGCAGGCTCTCGCCGATAATCGAAGCGAAAACTCGACGTGTCTCGGCCTGAGACCTGCCGGGTATTCAGGTCGAGCTGATACTGCAGGTAGGGGCCTTCTCTCGGATAGGATTCTCCGCCGATGTAAGGGTATCCCCGCATGGCATGGAAGGGGAGCGGCTCTACCGTGTATCCGTACGCCGCGTAGAAATCCATGTCCTTCTCGAATCCGTCCGCATAGAAGAGGTAATCGCGAGTCCAGCTCGCCTTCACAGGCGGCAACCGCGAGGAGTCGAACTCCAGCTGCACCTCGTCACCGGAACCGAGAATCACGAAGCGGTCATCCGCCGCGGTCAGCAACTCGCGCGCGTCGCCGTAGCGTGTGTAATTGCCGGTCTGCCGTGCGTACGGCCCTGTGCGGCTGACCTCTTCGTACACATAATGTATATCACTCGACAGATTGCCGTGCACTTCGCGCGGATAGCCGTGGAATCCGAGCATAGCCTCAGCAAGCGGCACCTCGCTCAGTCGAGTGAGATTCGTTTCGGGCGTGCTGTCCAGCAGGATCTGGTCCCAGTAGATTTTCAGGTTCGTCATGATCCGCACGCGCTTTGTGCCGGCGGGCAGCCGCCCGGTCAAGTCCGCCACCATGGTGCGCGCCAGGCCTGCGGGGAATCCCAGGTCGTCGACGATGCGCTTCCAGTGCCCGGTGGCATCCTCCGCCTCGAGATAAGGGGGGATGGCTTCGATCCCGGCCTGATGTGCGGCGTACATCGAAGTGGCGGTGAAGTAGTCAGTCAGACCGTGCATGAGCAGGCGCAGAGGTTGCGCCGGATTCCATGCTCCAAGATCGAGCACGATCCCGTGCATTTCGGCGAATCCCATGAAGGGAAGTGAACGGAATCCTGTGACGTAGCGGCGGTCGATTGCGCTCAACTCGCGCCGGATGTCGCGCCCGCGGTCGTCCCAGGCGCCGACAGGCAAGTGCGCGCCCCGGCTGGCAATGACGTTAAAATCAGGAAACGGCGGCGCACTGGCAAACCGCTCATTTGGATAAATCTCGACATCGGAGGGATGGTCCACAGCAATCAACCGCACCTGGTCGAGGTAGACCACCTCTTCCATCGGCTCCTGCAGCCGCAGGCTCAGCCGGCCCTGTTGCGCATGGAGGCTGTGAGCCGGCACTTTCACATATTCAGTCGGGTCGGGAATGTTGCGCTCGCCCGGGGCCACCCAGTGACCAACAATTCCAGGGCCGATGAAATCGGAAATGAATTCGTAGCGACTGCCGTTCCAGGCGAACAGAATGGGACAGGAACTGCCCCGCCGGTCATTTTCTGTGACCTGGTGCGAACGATCCGCGGCCAGCTGCACTTCATCCTGTAGAACGCCGGTCGGCCATAGCATCCGCACGATCTCCGCTTCCTTGACGTCGCCGAGCCCCACAAGCAGCTCCGGTGCGTTCTGCCCCAGGTAACCGGACGAAGACTGCACTTCAAATTTCTGATACAGAGCACCGGCGTAGACCTCCACCTTCGTCCCGATGGCGCTCCGGTTGTCGGCTAATGCCTTGAGCGAAAGCCTGAGCCAATTGTTCTTGTTCCCGCCATCGTTGCGCAGGAGCAATGGCGCTCCGCCATCCTGCGTAATCAGCAAGTCGGCATCGCCATCACCGTCGTAATCGGCCGTGACCAACGAACCAGGGTTAGCAAGGCTCACCTTATCCAAACCGGTCTCTTGCGTGACATCCCTGAATCCAGCGGTCCCTTCATTGCGCAGCAGACTGATCCGCGCTTTCGAGCCGGTGGAGCCGACTGCAGCCAGGTCGACCCAGCCATCGTTATCGTAGTCGACCGCAGCCAGGCCCCAGCCTTCGGTCCAATTGAGCTTCGGGAGCGGCACGGGTTCCAACCGCTTGCCTTCGACGTTCCGCCACAAACTCAATCCCGGCGCCCCGGCATGCGTGAAGGCCACATCCATCCAGCCGTCCTTGTCAAAGTCAAAAACCGCAACGCCTCGGGTGGCTGCCTGAGATGCGCCGATAATCAGCGGAGTGGCGAGGAATTTCCCTTCCCTGGGATTCCTGAGCAAAGACGGCGATCCCTGGGCACGCGTCACGATTAAGTCAACGGCCCGGTCGTTGTCGAAATCGGTCACGATACTCGATTGGGCATCAGTGACATCACCGGGCATCGTGTCCGAGGTAGTGTCCGTAAATGTTCCGTTGCCGTTATTTCTCCAGAGCCTGAGCCCCCCGGAGACCGTGGTGGCAAGCAGGTCGAGGTCGCCGTCGTGGTCGTAGTCGACAAGAGTCACAGCAAAAACCGGAGCCGTCATCGCGCCGAGTCCCGCGGCTTGGGTTACATCACGGAATGTGCCGTTACCTTCGTTGTGAAACAGTCGAAGGCCCGACTCCAGACCAATCACGATGTCCGTCCATCCGTCGTTGTCATAGTCACCTGCGACACAGCTGAATGCACGGCCGGGGATTGCGAGATGGGTTTCCTCCGTCGCATCCGCAAAGCGGCCGCCGACGTTATGATAGAGAACGTTTTTGCCGTCCGAGCCTCCGTTGAGCAACAGCAAGTCGTCTCGCTTATCATTGTCATAATCGAAAAAGCAAGCCGCTGGACGAGGCGATCGCTGCATCGGTTTTCCAGCAGCCGTTAGAAGGCCGGATTCGGCACTAGACACTGGAACGAATTTAACCGGAATCGGCCTGACCGCAGCGCCAAGCGGAAGCTGCACTTGCTCCGCGAGGGAATACTTGCCTTGATCGCCGTACGTGGTCCCGATCGGCGCTCCGAGCTTTTCCTGCGTGAGCTTCTGGAATCGGTCTAACTGCCTGCGCGCCTCCTCACTATCGCCCATTCGCTGGTAGGCATTCGCCAGGCCGAACTGCGCCGAGACATGGAACGGATCGATCTCAAGCGCGCGCCGGTAGCTGGCCACAGCAAGGTCGAGCTTTTTGGCGCTCTGATAGAGAGCTCCCAGAAAGTAGTGCGTGTCGGCATCCTTGGGATCGAGCTGCGCCACTCGGCCAAACGCAGCCAGAGCATTATCGGTTTCGTCAAGCTTCCTGTGCAGCAATCCGAGGTTAAACCAGGCCCGAGGATCGTTCGGCTGCTGTGCCGTCGCCTGAGTGAGAACTTCGCGCGCCGCCTCGAGCCGCTGCAGATCCAGTAGCGCAATACCTTCGTTCAGGCGGGCCGCGAGCATGTGGGGATCGAGGGCGTAAGCCTGTTCAAAAACCTTGAGTGCAGCCTCGGAGCGCCGCTGGTTCATGTAAGCAGCTCCGAGATTGTTCAGCCGCATCGCTTCCGCGGCCTTTTCTCGATCCGTTTGGGCAATCTTCACCTGCGGTTGAAGGGCAACCGTTGCTGCAGCCAGGCCCAGCACCAACGCTGCAATGGTCAAAAACCCGGCAATGAATTTTGCCCTGCCACCCCTCAGTATTAGGCTGCGCATCGTCGATCTCCATGGCCGAATTTTCTGGCAGGCTGTAGACCTTTCCACTCGAAAGCTTTTTGAATAGGCGTCGCCCAGCTTTTTTGCATCCGTGAAATCCGTGGAATCCGTGGCGTTTTTGGTTTTTCCCTCCGTCCTAAATAGATCAATCAAAAAACGCCACGGATTCCACGGATTTCACGGATTTCGAAAATTCACCCCGAATCACTCCATTTCCTCTTCAACTTCGGAACCGAGGTTAAATGCCAGTCAGTTGTTCAGGCGTTCCCAGCGGCCGTTCTTGAAGGCGAGAATGACGGGTTCCCTGATGCTCCCGCGCAGTGAATTGAATTGTGTTTCCCCGGCCAGACCGTCATAGGACATCCGGGCCAGCTCATCGCGAATCCGCATTCTGTTCAAACCCGCCCGCGCAACGGTATTGGCGACAAGACGTGCCGCGTCATAGGACATGAAGGCGATTGGAGTGGGATCAACGCCCGTGAGGTCCTTAAATCGCGCGCTGAAATCGCGCGCTTCCGCATTCTCCCGACTCAGATCGTACGGCGCAGCAACCACCAGCTCGCCAATCCACGAGGAATCAGCTGGAATTTCCATGCTTGCAAGCGAGGAAGGACCGAGTACCAAAGTCTTTATCCCTGCAAGTCGGATGGCGCGGAGCAAAGCTAGGGATGATCCCGGATTGCCCCAGAGGATCATGGCTTCGGAATCGACGCCGGCCAGGCTCGCCACCACTGCTTCCGGATTGCCGGTGGAAAATTGCCAATGAGCATCGATACTGATATTCTTGTGCCCCGCCGCTTCCTGGAGTCGCCGGAATCCCGTCTCCCCATCTCGCTGCGCTTCGGTCAACACCACGACATGCTTGTGCCCTTGTTTCTGAACGAAGTCGAGCAGTAGTTCCGCTTCGCTGTTGTCGGCTGGCGCACAACGGAAAACCCACGGCACATTTGCGTAGTCGATTGAGATATCGGAAGCCGTCGGGGTAACGACAGGGACCCATGCCTTGGAAACTACCATCTCTGCAACATGCGTACGCTGGCCGTCCAGGCCGCCGATGATCGCCCAGACGTTGTCCTCATATGCGAAATCTACGACCTGCTTTGCCGCCATGCCCCATGGTCCATCATCCGGCCGGAACACCATTTCGTAAGGGATGCCTTTGTACCCTCCGCTCCGGTTCATTTCATCCAAAGCCATCCGTACGCCGGTGCGCATCTGCAGGCCTTCGGCGTCTTTCGCCGGTCCGAGGACGCCGATCCGAACCGACGTCAAGCCCACAGGGTCCGGCACCTCGCGGCCGGGGCCATAGAAACCGGATCCCGCTTTGCTGAAATCAAAGTACGGCTTCTGCGGCTCCTGCGCTATCAGCGGCAAGACCATCAGGATCAACCAGCCCCACATCTATATGACCTCAATAATTTGAAATTCGAAATTCGAGATTCGAGATTGTTGTCGAATCTCGAATTTCGAATCTCGAATCTCGAATCTGTTAAAACGTGTGATTCATTTTAGGAATGCCGAAAACAAATTTCCCGTCCTTGACAGAAACAGCAATAACCGGCCTGCGATTGCTCAAAGCCAGGTCCAGGTCGATGGGCCCGGAGACACCGTCCCAATGTGTCGTTGCAGCAAGGACGTCGCGTATGCGGTACCGGTTTAGACCCGCTTTCCGGATTGCCTCGATGGTCATCATGGTCCCGTCATACGAATGGACCGCGTAGCAATCCGGCGCCTCGTGATACCGTTTTTCGTAGCCCTTCTTGAACTCCGTGTACTTCGGGTTCTTGGCTTCCGGATCGAAGGGATACATGGCCACGACTCCCTCGGCCGCACTTCCTGCCGCCTTGAGGAAATCCGGATGCACGATGCGCTCGCATGCGAAAATAGGAAATTTCATTCCCCGCTCCCGGATTTGTTTCACAAGTGTGCCGGCCGGTTCTGCGTCTGCCCAAAGCACGACAGCATCCGGCTGCACTTCTGCGAGACGATCCAACTGGATTCCGAAGTTTGGGTTTACGTTCTCGTAGTTGGGCTCGTAATTGGTCTCGATAGGCGCAGGTTTCCCGAGCTTTATGGAGGCTTTTTTGAATTGTGTCACGCCGATGCGCCCGTAGCGGTTGCTGGCCCGCAGAATCGCGACGCTGTTCAGCCCCAGCTGCTTGTAGACGTAATAGGCGATCGTGTAGGTCATCTGCCTGTCGTCCGGAATCACGCGGACCACCCAGGGTATTTTGGTCTCCACCAACGTCGCATCCGTGTCAGCCACATTCATCACCGGGATTTCCGTTCTCAGGGCGACTCGAATCGCGATATGAGTGTTCGCGCCGTCGACGGTCCCGATGATGGCCCAAACATTGTCGTCATAGGACAGAGAGACAACCTCGTTGGCCGACGCTCCCCAAAGCCCGGTATCGTTCTTTATGACAGCCTCGAACCGCTTACCTTTGTATCCACCATGGGCATTTGCATCATCGAGCGCCATCTCCATGCCGTGGAGCACAGATTGGCCGATGTAGGTTTCGTAGCTTCGAGTGATTGGAGCAATCACGCCGATCTTGACAGTGTCGACCTCGGGCTCAGGCTTGTCGCGCCCCGGTCCCCAGAACATGACGGGCGAGTCGCTTGGGACCCAGAAGTTCTTATAGGGCTCCTTGACATAGTTCGCGAAAGGCTTGAGATCCTCGGGCGTGTTGCCGTAGATAACCTCCCCCTTCTTCTTTTGGTCGGAAGATTTCTTTTCCGGCGGCTTCGTGGGAGGTGTCTGTTGACCGAGCGCAAACAGCAGGGTGCAGGCGAACAGTCCAACCACTACCAGAAACCGGACCTTCCGTAAATCACTCATGGGCTCGTTCCTCCTTTACCCACTCGCTCTGCATTGACACGCGGAAAGCGTGTTTTAGCTGTCCCTCACGACAGTTGGTTCGGGCCGAACTCGGCATCGGGATCGGAATCGCAATCGGAATCGATCTTCGATAGCGACTGCGATACCGATCCCGATTCCGACAACAGTTATCGCTTCGCAAGCCTCCCGTGACTTACCCCCTTGGAGGTGGCAACCCACACATCATCCCCTTGAAAATCGACGCCATAGATGTGGTTGTTGGCAAGGCCGTGTTCCAGCTTGATCGTTTCCAGAAGCTTGTTGTCATCGTAAACTTTTGCGACCCAACCCATCGTCCCTTCGATCGGCTCGACCGGAGATGCCTGATTTTTGTTCCAGGCCGGATCCGCGGGGGTATACGTAACCCATCGGTTCGTGTCCCCATTGACGGCGCTGAGCCCTTTGTCGGTACACGCCCAGGCGACACGGCCCCAAGCCTTTACAAAGTTGATGAAGTTGCTGGCCAGGCCGGAGTCGTGATCCATGTATCCGCGCCAATTCCTGCCGTCATAGCGGCTCATGCCGAAGTAGGTCGAAACCCAGAGAATCTTCTCGACATAACTTACGCTGGTTGTGATGTTGTGGATGAGCCCGTCATCACGAAAGAGGTCGTATTCCATTTCACCGTCGGGGTCGAGCCAGGATCTCCATGCCTCTGTGGCAACATCGAACTCCAGGACACCACCACCCCACATCGCCACATAGACGCGCCCATCGGCATAGGTTGCAGAATATCCCCAGGGTTCATGCTGAGGAGAATTTGCAGGAGTGTAGACGTCCCACTTCTTTTCGTGTACCCGGAAGCGAGCGGTCCCAGCTGTCGTTGCGGTCCAGACGTTCTGGTTCTCGACGCACACGCCGAACACGACGTCGTTCGGCAGTCCGCTGTTGAATTGTGTGAAGTTTTCAAAACGGCCCGCCGAATAGCGCGACAATCCCTTCATCGTCCCCGCCCAGATATCCCCGCTCGCAGGATCGAGGGCAAGGCTCAGAACCGCGGGGTGAGCCAGGCCGTCTTTTACTCCGTAGGAACGCCATTTGCCGTCTTCGTAACAGGCCAGTCCACTTTCTGTACCCGCCCAGATGCGGTTCCCGTCGACGAGGATCGAGAAGACCTTGTCTGCCGGCAGACCGTCCTCTTTGTGGAACGATTCCCAGTATCTGTAAACCCCGGGAAGTGGTTCCTCGGCAGCCATTGCAGCCAATCCTGCGAAAAGGAAAATACCTAGCAGGAGTTTTTTCATTGCGTGCCTCCCAATCCCTCCTGATTCGAGATTCGAAATTCGAGATTCGAAATTCTTCAATCTCGAATCTCGAATTTCGAATCTCGAATCCCTAATACTTATGGGCAATCTTCTTGTACATTTCCTCAAAATCGAACGGCTTCAGGTGCATGAATGCGTGCGAAGGTTTTTCCAGGTGACAATTCATGCATACGTCCTTCGCAGGCACTCGCAATCCCAGGGCGATGGCTTGTTGTTTGTTCTTCATCACCGCTTCGGTCACGTATTTTTCCCCCGGACCATGACATGTTTCGCACTGAACTCCTTCCTCGATATGGAAGGTGGGCAGCCGGGATTCCGCAGGCGTATCTGCGGCGGTTCCATGGCACTTTAGGCAGATCGCGCTATTCTGAGGGGTCAGTGACTTCACGTCGAAATACGACTTGACCTTGTCGGCTTTCTCAGTCATGCCCAGCATTACCCAACTACGCGCATGTTTGGTGCCCAGCCATTTTTTATACTCTTGCGGATGACAGGTTCCGCAGACTTCATTGCCAACGTACTTAGCTACAGGCTGGGTAATTGAATCCAGGTTTTCCACTCTCAGCCGGTAGCTTCCCGCGGTGGACTTGGCAAATAGAGAGGCAAACAGATCCTTGTCACGCAAAGGATCACCGACCCACAAGGTCTTGATGTACTCGATCAGTTCGTTCAAGTTTTCCTTTGCCATGTCGTTGGTGATACCGTGTGTGTCGCCAGGATTGAAAACAGTCCAGATCTCCTCCAGCGAATAGCAGCGCCCATCGTGCAGGTAGGGTGAACTGTCATAAACGTCCCCGAGTTGAGGCGTATCGAACTCCCCACTGTCGTCCGTGTTCGATTGGGTCCCGACATCATGAATCATGCGGTCGGTGTAATAGGGAGCCGCATGGCAGGTTATACATCGATTTGCCACCGGGATGTAACGCCCGTCCTTGGTGTAAGCCCGCTCGTAAGCCGCTTTGCCCCGCTTTTGGAACTCGTTCAGCTGCCCGTCCTTACTTTTGTACCGGCTCTTCTTCAACGGAAGGGATTCGATAAAATGGACCGTCGCTTCGAGGTCATCCTTTTCAAAACCGTGCGAGCGGAAGAACAACTGGGCAGCCCTCGGTCCGTCCTGACGTTGCAGGGACGGGTTCTTTCCTGACCATTTGTAGGGGCCGGTTTCCGCAATTCCTCTCATCGTCCTGTTATCGACCAGATTCTGTCCGATTCCTTCTTCCGGTGCGACAATGTCGTAGACCAAACCGTCGAGGTGATATTCGGGGTGACAGGTGTTGCAGCTCAACTGCTTCTGAAAACTGATGCTGCTGTAGTTGAAAAGCCGGGCTCCCCTGCGCAGGACCGTTTCGATCTTTGGCCCTCCCAGATCTATCGTACCGGCAACCCGGTTATCCCCGGCATCAATGACCTGGATGGAATCGGAGAGCCGGTTGGCGACATAGACCCAGCGACCGTCTGGCGAAACCACAATAGCTTTGGGATTGTTCTGAGTGGGGACGCGGGCCAAAGCATATTCAGAGCTGAGGCCCAAGTTGCGCGCATCGATGCCGAGGGCTTCGTCGGAAAGCCCGATCTTACCATCCTGAGCCTGCAAAAGGCCGGTCATTTTCCTCATGTCGATCACCGTGACGGCATTCACACCGCTGGAGGAGATGTAAAACTTCTGGCCATCCGGGGAGAACGCAACGCTGAACGGATCGGCATAATAGAGGTTCGCTTCGTCCAGCAGAAAATAGGCCACTCGACCCTGCGGTCCGGTTTCTGCAATGGCAAACCCGTGAGTGACCATCCATCCCTGATAGACCTGTGTTTCGGGAAGGAGGTTCTTGGGCAGTTCCAGGGCTTCCACAACGAAACGATTGTCCGGGGAAACGGCGAGATTCTGCCCGATGACGGCGAAGAACAATTGGCGCCTTCCGGCTACGACCTGTCGCTTTGCATCGATGACCGTGAGTTCGAGGATCGGAGGTGTGCGAAATGGGACTGGGACTGATAGCTCGTTGGATACGTACAGGAACCGGTGGTCCGGGGAATAGGCTAATCCGAAGGGTGAACGGCCTGCCTCGAGCCTTTTGATCTCCTTGAAATCTGAAGTATCGATCACAGATACATCGTCGGTGCCCATGTTTGCGACAAACAAGTATCTTCCGGTCTCATCGGTGACCAGGGCGTGAGGATCATCGCCCACGGGGATCAGTCCGATGACCTCCATGCTGCCGGCATTGACAACCGCTACATTGTCGTCCCAGCGGTTGCTGACATAAAGACGTCTCTCGTCGGGACTCAGCGCAACGCCGAACGGATTTGTTCCCGTCTTCACGCTGGCGACGACTCTGCGGAGACCAGTGTCCACGACCAGCACTTCGCCGCTATTCTCGCAGGTAACAAAGAGCCGGCGGCCGTCTCTTGAAAGAGCCATTTGAATCGGCGACTTGTAGAGGTCGTCTTCCGGAACTGCGTAGGCGGCCCTTCTGCTTCCATCGCGGGAAGCCTGAGACGAATCACCGGGAAGTAGATTGGTGGAAGCCAGCGCAACTAGCGTTACGAGACCCCCAAAAAACATGCGAGAATGACTCATCATTTCAAATCTTGCATCCTACTTCTTTTGCTGGAGAACCCACGGCACGGCTTTTCTCACCGCGTCCGAGACCCGGTTCTGAGGCGCCAACTCTTTGTTCTCGTGACATCCGATGCATCCGCGACTGGTTCCGCGCCGGACCCAAATCCATCGGGGCATTGTCTCCAAGACCTTCCCTTTTCCGTCTAGAAGCTGAATTAAAAATGGAGTATCGGCCGGCACCTCAACAAAGAACGATCCGTCCGGCTCGACGGGCGCTTCACCCAGCAGGCGCGTTCCTGCTTCAGGGAGGGACTGCGATGAGGATCTCTCTGGTCCTGAAGCGGGAGCAGGTGATCCCCCGACAAATCTCACACGCTTCACAGCGCCCTTCGGGATCGCCTTGACTTCGGGGATGTCGGATTCGTAAACGCTCAGACAGTGCAGGTGTCCCCAGTTAAGTGAATCCACCACGGCACTGATCAATCCCTGCGGCTCAGGTCTTGGCACGACCGCCTGTGCATCTAGGTCCTCCCATTTCGGGTCATCAAAGATCTGCTCTCCCGGCATTCCCTTTGCAAAATCGAACAGGTAGATACCATAGCTCTCCTTTCCCGAACTAAACGAAACCATCAGCGTGCCGTTGGGAGAAGGATGAGGATAGAGATACAGTCCGGGTTCCCGGCTCAGTGGCTCATAGCTGTGGAGCGGACGCCGAAAAGCGACTCTGGCAAGCTGGCCGCCGATGGCCGATGGATTGGCAGATTCCACGAACACAAGCGTCCGATCCGGCATCTCACATGCCATCGTCTTGAAAAACGCACCTTGATCGGCTCCGCAGAAGAGGTTCAGGCCCGAGCCATCCCAGTTGGCAGCCAGCAACGGAAATTTCTCCGGGCTGCTTGCGTATTTCTGCCGGCTTGTGAAAAGCACCCTGCCGTCCTGAAGGACCGTGGGAGAAAAATCGCTCGAAAGGTTGAAGGTAGTCCGCCAGGTGACCAAGCCGCGTCCTTGGATGGGTTCCAGTGTCGCGGCATAGAGTGATGTGGCGAGCTCCGCTTTTCCTTCCTGGTAGGTCCCGGCTGCGTCCGAAGAGAATGTGATCCATCGCACTTTGTCGTCGAAGTCCGGAGGCGTGATAGAGCTCCGCGCGAGGTATTCGGGCTCACGACAATTACCAAAATCCTTCGTGATCTGTCGTTTGTTCTCGCCGTCAACATCCATTTCCCAAATATCCCACTTATCTGGTGCTGTGCGTTTTCCGGAGAACAGGATCCGTTTCCCATCGAAGGAGACAGAAGGGTCTGCTGCAGCTGCAAATTCAGGGGTGAGAACAGCGAGAGAACCATGATTCGCCAGAAGAACGATGCGGCTGCCATTTTCCGAAGCCCCAGTCAAAAGAAATCGTCCGGACTGTTCGCCGTGCGATTTGGCTCTGAAGGGCACCTGGGTAAAGACTATCGAATAGTTCACCTGTCGGGACGCCAATGGCATTCCGGGTTGAAACGCCACCAGGAGGAAGGCAAACGCGGCAAAGCACTTCTTCATGGTTCAATCACCTTGAGGAATTGATTTGCCTTCACCTCCTTCAGCTTCTGCGTCCTTCCGCTGGGCCACTGGATCGTCACTTCATCCACCATGGTGCGCTGGCCGAGCCCGAAGTGGAGCCTGGGATCGTTCTGGGAGAGGTAGCTGCTCGCCGACATTTTTTCCGCCACCTGGATGAAGTCGCCGGAACGCACGGTCACCTTGGCGCCTATGCCGTCTCTATTGCTCTTCGTACCGATTAGCTGCAACGTAATCCAGTTGTTTCGGTTGCCCCCGTCATTTCTGAGCAGGACGGACGGCTGGTCGATATTGAGAACAAAGAAATCCAGGTCCCCGTCGTTGTCGAAATCGCCGGTAGCCAGGCCGCGGGCCACACTCCGGGTATCAAAGTAGGGGCCGACTGATCTGGAGACATCAACGAAAACACGCTGTCCGGACGGTCCCGCGACATTTCTCATGAGGAGTTGTTCTTGCTTCTCTGAAAGACGATGACCATCGCCATTTGCGATGAGGAGGTCCGGCCAGCCGTCGTTGTCAAAGTCCATGAAATCACCGCCCCAGGACCAGAATTGGGCGCTTACCCTCGCCACGCCCGTTGGGACGGAGATCTCCTCGAAGAGCCCACGGCCGAGGTTTCGGAAAATCCCGATGTAGTTCATGGCCGGCACCATGAGGTCAAGCTTGCCGTCCCCATCGAAGTCCGCGAAATCGCCGCCCATGGACGAGACTGCATTACCGTGCTGGCCAAACGCTGTGCCACACTCGATTCCGACCTCAGTAAATGTACCGTTGCCGTTGTTGTGGTACATGTAGTTCTGCATGGCATCGTTGGCGACGAAGATGTCGGGCCAGCCGTCGTCGTCATAGTCCGCCGACAGGACTCCCATGGCTCGACCCTTCTTATTTATACCTGCTTTGGCGCTGACGTCAGTGAAGGTCCCATCGTGATTGTTGTGGTAGAGGACCGACAGCTGTCCGGGGTAAGCCAGAGGGCCGGGGTACACATCCGCTTCGTAGAAAAGCCGGTACTTGTTGTCGAACTCGAGATAGTTGCCGACGAACAGGTCGAGGTATCCGTCCTTGTCATAATCGATCCAGATGGCGCCCACGCTCCACTGGCCGCAAGCGACGCCGGCCTTGGCAGTAACGTCGGTAAATGTGCCGTTGCCGTTGTTGTGATAAAGGATGTTCTTGCCGAAGTTCGTCACGTAAATGTCCGGATGGCCGTCGTTGTCATAGTCGCCGACCGCAACTCCCATGCCGTATCCGAAAGCTCCCACCCCTGCCTTTTCGGTGACATCTTCGAAGGTCCCATCGCCCTTGTTACGGTACAGGCGGCTGGTGGTTCGAACGTTTTTGTAGCGCGAATCCGGGTCGCTGATGCCCTCGAGATATCGTCCGTTCACAGCATAGATGTCCATCCAACCGTCACCGTCGAAGTCCAGAAATGCGCAACCCGAGCCGGTCGCTTCAACAATGTTGCTGATCTCGTCGTCTCCCAGGCAATGTCTGAATGAGATTCCGGCTTGCTTCGTGACGTCGGTGAACACCGGCAGAGTGGGCTTTTCCTGAGAGGCGGCGAAAGCCAGGAGCAGTAGCGCCAGAAGCTCCACCTTGACGGGACTCATCACGTACTCCTTGCACCAAGGACTGTGGGCTTGATTCTTGGGAGAGCTTAGCCCCGAGGCGGGGCAAGGGTCAATAAAAACCGCCGGGATGGAGGCTTACTCACCCTGAAGACGAACCACGAGGCTGTGGACCATGCCTCGCGCCAACCGGATCACGTTTTTCGACCATCGGCGACCGTTTTGAGCAATCAGTGAGTTTTGCAGAAGACAGTGTTCTGCCTGAACAGGGGAAGAGTTCATTTTGCAGGTCGGAAAAGGTCTGGGGTCGCTCGGTTCGAAGCCTGGGGCTGTGGATGAAGGGGCAAGTCATCTTTGGAGGCGATCCTGGTTCCCAGAGGCCAACGCCGGCCGATGGCGTGCGCCACAGGCCGAATATCATTCATCATGCGCTCGAACGTCTCAGGACGGAGCGATTGCTCTCCGTCGCTCAGCGCTTCTTGAGGATTTACATGTACTTCAACCAGCAGGCCGTCTGCACCGGCCGCCACGGCAGCGCGGGCCATGTGCGGTACCAGCCACCACAGTCCTGTCCCGTGACTCGGGTCCACGATTACGGGCAAATGGGTCCAACGCTTCAGCAGGGGGACCGCACTCAGGTCCAGTGTGTTTCGCGTCGACGTTTCGAAGGTGCGGATGCCCCGCTCGCACAGGATAATCTGTCCGTTGCCTCCGCTGGCAATGTACTCTGCCGCCAGCAGGAACTCCTCGATCGTGGCGCTGAACCCTCGCTTCAAAAGCACCGGCACGCGAAGCTTCCCGACCTCCTCCAGCAGCGTGTAGTTCTGCATGTTGCGGGATCCAATCTGGATCATGTCCGCATGGGCGCAGACTGCGTCCAGGTATCGGGTGTCCATAGCCTCCGTGACCACCGGCAAGCCGGTGGCGCGGCGCGCTTGGGCCAGAAGCTTCAACCCTTCCTCATGCAGGCCATGGAAGCTGTAAGGAGAAGTGCGCGGCTTGAAGGCCCCGCCCCGCAGTATTCTTGCTCCTGCCTGCTTCACCGCGAAGGCTGTCGCGAGGAGCTGTTCCTCGCTCTCCACGGAACAGGGGCCGGCCGTCACGACGATTTCCTGCCCGCCGACCAGGACGCCGCCAACATCGACGACGGTGTTCTCCGCCTTGCCCTCACGACCGACGAGCCTGGTGTCTGAGATTCCTGGAGTGATCATGTTTCGCCATGCCCGAGTAGCTCTTTCCGGCCGGGCGGGCCTTTCGCGCATGGGTATTCCGGCCGCCACTACCATCGTCCGGCACCCCTTATAGCACCGCAGCCGGATGCCGTCAACTGTGCCTACTAAAAACTCCGTGTGGGTTGGAAACCTTGCGCTTACGGAATCGGGCTGATAGCCTCTCGGTTCATGTGCAGCGTCCTGATTTCTTTACTCTCATCCGTCCTTCACAGTTTGCGAACGCGGCGCGAGCTCCAGATTGAGATCCTTGCCCTGCGCCACCAGATCAACGTCCTGCGGCGTTCTGTTCCCGGGAGGTCAAGACTCCGGACCTCGGACAGGGTGCTTTGGGTTTGGCTCTCGCGTATCTGGCCCGACTGGCGCTCTGCCTTGCTCATCGTCAAACCAGAGACCGTGATCGCATGGCACCGTAAGGGCCTTCGCCTGTTTTGGACCTGGAAAATCCAGCGCGGTCGGGCGGGGAGGCCAAGGATTTCAAGAGATATTCGTGAACTCATCCACACCATGAGCAAAGCTAATCCCCTCTGGGGAGCGCCTCGAATCCGCGGCGAGTTGCTCAAACTCGGTATCGATGTCTCGCAGGCAACCGTCGCTAAGTACATGGTCCGACATCCCAAACCGCCCTCTCAGACCTGGCAAGCATTCCTGAAAAACCACACCAAGCAGCTTGCCTCCATCGATTTCTTCACCGTCCCCACGCTCACCTTTCGCATTCTCTACGTCTTCGTCGTTCTCTCTCACGAGCGTCGCCGGGTCGTTCACTTCAACGTCACATCTCATCCAACCGCAGAATGGACCTCGCAGCAGCTTCTTCAGGCCTTCCCTTATGACACCGTACCGCGATATGTGCTCCGGGACCGAGATCGGATCTATGGCGAGGATGTTCGACGGCATTTGGAGGACATGGGGATCAAGAAAGTGCTTACCGCGCCTCGATCCCCCTGGCAGACGCCCTATGTCGAGCGCCTGATTGGATCCATCCGGCGAGAGTGCCTCGACCACATCATCGCGATCAACGAGGAATCACTTCGGGCAACGCTTCGATCTTATTTTTCTTACTACCACGACAGCCGCTGCCATCTTGCATTGGCCAAGGATTCACCAGATACGAGAGAAGTGCAGCCTCCTGAAAGGGGCGTGGTGGTTGAGATCTCCAAAGTGGGTGGGCTTCATCACCGCTACGAGCGACGCGCAGCCTGATCGCGCACTTCCGATCACATGGCAGGCTATCCCACACTAAGAGTTGGCACGCCGAGTTTTCCCTCCGCGCCGGATAAATTATTCATTTTCGATCCTCTCGGGCGTACGTCAGCCTAACCTGAAATCTCACAGGTCAGCACTACCCGGCCCGGACGCACTGAGATCCGTGCGGATAGATTATTTGGAAGGGACAGTAGATAGTGCCTCAGGGTGTGCGGACCGATGACCTTGCTCAAGCCCGCTCGTTTCGCCGCACCACGACAGGCGTGCCAGACGGTTTTGTCCGAGATCGGGTTATCGACGCCGAAATGGCCGGCGCTGCTGGTGAATAGATAGATCTTCGGCTTGTTCTGGCGATAGTACTCGCGCAGCGCCTCCAGGAGTTTAGGCGACATCGGGACGTCGCGATCACGCCGGCCCTTGCCCTGCCGGATGTGGATGATCATGCGTTCGCTGTCAATGTCGTCTACTTTGAGCAGCGGAACCTCGGCCCGGCGCATGCCCGTCCCATAAAGCAGCATCAGGATGGTGCGATAGGTGAGATTCGAGGCGGCTTCGATCAACCGCGTCACCTCTTCGGTGCCAAGTTTATCCGGGGACTCGTCGAAATAATCTGCAAACTGTTTGACTGCCAGAATGTATCCACGAAACGTACTGGGTGAATAGTTGCGGCGCTGCAGCTCCTCCAGCATTCTCTGACGTAATGGGGTCATAGAGACCTCCTTTCTATGACCCCGAGGCTAGCAAAATGGCGGGATTGCGGCAGCAAACGTCGATACCGGCGCCTGCGGCTTAGTTCAAACGGGTTTATCGTACACTTGGCCGCGGCCGCAACGGCAGTCGGGTGCAGCCGCTGGTTATATGGTCTCCGCTCAATCATGTCGAATCTGGCCGGTTCTTCCGAGCTTGTCCACACTCTACGGCAAACTCAACTGTATTGGCGACCTTCACGAGGAGCTCTTCCTGGTCATGGTGATTCATAGCACTGAGCGGTCGTGACGGCGGATTAATCGCTTGAAATCTGGAAAGTGTCGGATGCTTAGTGAATCTGCTAGGGCTGAGGATCACAGGAAGCACAGTTGCGCCATCTGATTCAGCCCTTCTCAGCAGCACAGGCAGTTCAGTCTCGCGGACAAAATCTGAGGCGAGAAAATCGGCGCTCACCAAGAGCACGGCCACGATAGAATGGTCTAGGGCTTCTTGGATCTCTGCTCGCCATGAGGCGCCGGCCAAATGTGATCCTCGACATGAGCAACCAGCAGTTTCGAACTGCAATACAAGTTCAAAAAAACTGACATGACATGCCACCTCAGAAACTGGCCGGCTGCCACACCCGGGCTCTGATCCGAACGGCAGTCAATTTGGACTAACTACTGGATCCTCGATGGATGAAAGAGTATGATCAGCTCATAAGCTGCAGTTCGTTGGAGGCGAGCTACTGCCACGGCTGGTAACCCGGGCAGATTCCGCCAAGCCTCTCACGCGTCCAACTTTCTTTTCGGAAGGGGGGACTCTATGCAACTTCCCAAGGCCCATTGGAAATTCATATTGGATTTCCACATGCTGTCGATCCTCATGCTTATTGCGGTGATTCCTTGCTTGCTGGGGACCTGGTGGCTCTTCAGCAGTTATCAGGACTACTCTCTCGAGGCCCAGGGGGCGAACCTCGCCGAGGCAGCGGATATGGCTTTTACCTACCTGAATACGTACCTGGGAAATCAGATCATCGAAATTACCGGCATCACCGAAGTGCCGGTTCTCAGGGACACGATCGAGAAGAAGAACCTCGATCTGAACAGGGATTTGACGAAGGTACACAATGAGATTGTCGACATAGCGTCGCGCTGGCGTTCTCTGGATTACAAATCCCCCGAGCTCAGAGCCGTCCTCGACAATCCCGCCTCTGAATACCTGCGGCGCTATGCTTCCGTCCGGCCATCCTATCGCGAGATCATAGTGACCGATTTTCTCGGCCGAACGGTTGCCGCCACCGGAAAAACCACCGACTATCACCATGCCAACGACGCCTGGTGGAATGAGGCATATGCCGGTGGCCAGAAGGGAGCGATTTACGTCGGCGACATTCATTATAACGACGGCTCAAAGATCTACTCCTTTGATATGGCTGTGCCGTTTGTCGACGACAAAGGAGGAGTGATGGGGGTGATTATGGTCGGCATTGATGCACAGGAGATTCATTCCCTGATAGGGTCACTGCGCACGAGCTTCGGCAGCACGGCCACGCTTATCCGTGGTGACGGAAGAGTTATTTCCGCGCCCGTCTATAGTTACGCGGACAGGCAAACGTTTCCGAACGCACCGGAAATCCTGAGCGCGAAAGAAAAAGGGAAGCGTCATATTATCAGCCAATCAGAGCCCCGCACTATCTATGGCGTGCAATCACGAAATCTCCAGGAATTGTACCCTCACCTTGACTGGATCCTCACAATATCGAGCCCGGTCGGCACAGTCGTCAAGCCGCTCATAAATCTGCGAAGGAATGTGGTCTTGTTGATCCTGGCCGTCGTGGCCGTCACCTTTCTGGTTACGCTCCTGCTGTCCAGTGTCGAGTCAAAGCCGGTTCTCGAAGAGGATGCGCACCTCGAACAACTGTGAACATGAGTGTGCAGGCATACAGGAAATGAAAAAATGATCGAAGAGACATTCAATAAAATCAAAGCCAGGATTCAAACGACAACCTCCATCACCGCTGAAGAGAGGACCGAGCTTGTCCCCGCCAAAAATGTGATCCGAGCGGAATTCAGTACGTTCAAGTAAGGTCTTGGCGACTATTGGGATTCCAGGATTAGCTGAAACTCGCCCGACAGGAGCGAATTGGGTTCGACTTGTGAGTGCCGCCCGGTCAAAAAATTACTGGGTTGACCATATCGCAATCCTTAGCCTGAGCCCCCCCCCAGATCCGTTCAATCTTGGCTGGAGTTGGTTGGAGTTGGTTACGTTTGGATTCTCGCGGGCACAGCTTGGGACACACCTGGGGTATTTTGAGGGTTTTTAGAGGCGGTTCCAGATGGGCCAAAATGCTTGGAAATGCTTGACGGACGCGGGTCTTGAGGTGGTGCCGGGGGGCGGAATTGAACCGTCGACACACGGATTTTCAGTCCTGGATTGAACAATTTGCGCAAGTGAACGTCGCCACGGCATATCCGCCGCCCGCGGCCATCACGGCGACCACCGCCCCGATGGCGGCCAGGCCCCACAAACCTCCCTCCCAGAACAGGCGGCCGAAGGCGCCCCGCCGTGTGAACCCGTAGTCGCCGAACCGTCGGCGTTCGTTCTTGACAAGCCAGCGCGAGCTCTCCGGCACGCGGATGAGAAGCATGAAGAAGAGGACAGACGGGATGACTCCCGTGGCGTACATGTAGCGCCAGTTCGATGGGCCGGCGGCGGCAATGACGTAAAACGTGGCCTTCTTCATGCTTTTTTCCCGTTGAATTCTTTGATGGCGTCGAACATGGCGACGATGTTCCGGATGGGAACGTTGGCCTGGATGTTGTGGACGGCGTTGAAGACGAACCCGCCCCCCTTGCCAAAGACCTCGCATCGGCGCAGAACCTCGGCGCTCACCTCCTCAGGCTTGCCGAAGGGGAGCGCCTTCTGGGTGTTCACGCCGCCGCCCCAGAAGACGATGTCCTTGCCGAAATCGGTCTTGAGCTTCTCCGCTTCCATGCCCGTCGCCGAGACCTGGACGGGATTGAGGATGTCGAAGCCGCTGTCAATGAAAGCCGGAATGAGGGACCGGACGGCGCCGCAGGAGTGCTTGAACGTTTTCCAGGCGGTGTGCTGATGGATCCAGTCGTTGATTTGCCTGTAATACGGCATGTAGAGCTCGCGGAAGGTCGCCGGCGAGCAGAACGTCGACTGCTGCGTGCCGAAATCCGTGCCGCAGATGAAGACGGCCTGGACCCGGTCGCCGACGCGAGCCCGAATGCTCTCGAGGTTTGCCAGGGCGATCTCCGTCTGCTTTTCGAAGATGGCGTGGACGTATGACTTGCGGGTCAGGGTTGAGATGTACCATTCCTCGATGTCGCGGATACCTTTAGGGTGGTTGAGGAACGGCGCCGGCACGAGGGCGATGTCGCCGAGGGCCGTGCCGCCGAAGTTGGCGATGACGCCCCGGCCGGTGCCCGCGGCGAGGCGGCTCGATTCGTCGAAATGATCGAGGGCTGCATCCGAAATCGGCCCAAACTCCTCAAGGTTGTCGGCGGGGTCGAGCCGGGACTCGTCGATCGGCTCCTGGCGAATGATGGTGTCGAAGAAAAAGCCGTTCTTCGGCAGGCGGCCGGAGGGCGGGGCGGTCCTGTCTCCCTTGGGGTAGATCAACGTGTCGCCGTTCGGGTCCTTCGTCACCTGGAAGCGCTCGGAGACGAGGACCTCCTGGCCGTCGTCCATGCGCCAGGGCTTCCAGTTCTCGTTCCGGAAGCCGAAGATCGTTTCGAGTCCCCAAACCCCCTCGACGTCGAGACCGAGGACGCGCTGGAGGTCCTCGTCGATCCAACCCAGCATCTGGTAGGGCTCGTGGACCTTGACCAGGCGCTTTTCGAGCCCGTAGTGCTCGCGCAGGCCGATGACGCAGGCAACGTGCATGCCGGTAACGGCCGTGCCGTTGAAGTCGACGGGGATCGCGTCGGGCTCCTTGTGGTTGAGGGCGGCGGCCAGCCGCTCACGGCTTGTCATCGTCATGGTTGTCCCCCGGGGTTTTTCCCAGCTTAATCATTTTGACCGGGATCTGCAATAACAGGGACATGTGCCGGAGGTCCGTGTCGCCCTCATTTGTGTGCGACCTCGCGCCCGGACGTCACCATGGAGAGGGTCTTGACGATAACTCACCGCGTCACGACAGGGGATCTGCGGCTGAAAAGTCCGGAATTTGCCTCAGGCGCCGAACGTCCGGGGAGACGGCTAGGGGTGCTTGATGAACGTGCTGTTCAGGTATTCGCGGAAGGCTGTTCGGAGCTTCGCCTGGGCGTTCAAGATGATCGGGCCCTGCCAGGCGATGGGCTCGCCAAGGGGTTTTCCGGAAACGAGGAGAAAACGGAAGCCGGAATCCCCGGTGCGCGAGGCCGAGAGCTCATCGCCTTGCTCGAACAGAACGACCGTGTGGTTGTCGATACAGGAGCCTCTCTCGAGTCCTGATCTGGGAAACGTGAGCTGGCGAGCGGACAAAACGAACGAGCCGCCTTTCCGGCGGATCTCCATGCCAAGGCGTCCGCTCGTCTGCCCTCCTCACAGATCCATCCAGCAGGTCCGTCCGAGCCCTGAGCCTACAGCCGTCCTATGACAACTGCAGGTTCCGTTCCATCTTGGCTGGAGTTGGTTGTTATTGGTTTGTCGCGGGCACAGTTTTGGGCACAGTTGGAGTATTCTGAGGACATCAACGGGAAGCATCGGAGGAGGTTGAATGCCCAAAGACCCGCTAACGACGCGGGTTTGAGGTGGTGCCGAAGGAGGGGGTCGAACCCTCATGACCGCAAGGGTCGCAGGATTTTGAGTCCTGTGCGTCTGCCAATTCCGCCACTTCGGCACTGACGACGTAATGCAGAACCGGCGCCTGCTTGGCGCGGGCGCCGAATGGTAGCTTAATCCACTTGCCGGAGTCAATCAAACGCCGCAATCCTGAAATTGGGGACAGCTAACATTTTCGCCATTCGGTTTCGAACCCACAGAATTCTCCCGGCGAAAATGGTTGCCGTCCCCAGTTTCGTTTTCCGCAGAGCGCACCTGTGCCCCAGGTGGTTATTTTGACTAAGGGGAACGATTCCGGTAAAATAGAAGAGTCCCCGGAGGATTCTATGGAATTTCGTGTTGGAGAAAAAGTTGTTTATCCAAACCATGGTGTCGGAATCGTAGAAGAGGTCATAAATCGTCCAGTAAATGGAGTTCCAGAAGAATTCTACATGCTCAGAATTCACTCCAATGCTTCGCTTGTGATGGTTCCAACCGCCAACGTCAAGAGCGTCGGCTTGCGCAAAATCATTCGCAAGACGGATTGCGACGGGCTCTTTAAGGTCCTCGAAGAGGATTTTTTCGAACCCGCCTCCGACTGGAAGGGCCGCTACAAAGAACATTGCGACAAGATGCGCACCGGCTCCATCTTTCAAGTGGCGGAGGTCCTCAAGAACCTGGTCTACCTCAGTTTCAGGAAGAACCTCTCGTTCCGCGAAAAGCGCATGCTCGACCGCGCCAAGCAGCTTATTGTCAGTGAAGTGGCCACAGTCAGGGGCGTCAGTGAAAAAACAGTGGAAGATCACATAGACAAATCGCTAGCCGAAGCCTATGCACGATCGGTGAAGGCTACCGCCTAACCCATTGCATTCGCCAGCAACCTATTTCACTCTGCTCGTCTTCTTCCTCGCCCTCGCGATCTTCTTCTCTGCCTCGGAGACTGCCCTGACGACTGTCAGCCGCCTGCGCCTCAAATTCCTGGCGGAAACAGGGGACCGGCGCGCCGAGTTCATCAAACGCATCATGGCCAATCCCGACCGGCTTCTCGGCGTTATCCTGTTCGGCAACACCCTCGCCAATATCGCCGCCGCCACGCTGGTCACCTACATTGCCGCCACCTATGCGCCGCCCGGCAAGTTTCAGGCGATCGCTTTGGCGTCGTCGGTCATCTTGACCATCGTCATCCTCATCTTCTGCGAATTGACCCCCAAGATTATCGCCGTGAGCCGTCCGGAAGAGACGGCGCGAAAGCTGGTGTGGCCGCTGCAGATTTTCATCTGGATCCTGTCTCCGATAGCGGCACTCGTGGCATTCATCGCGAATCGACTCGCCAGGCTGGTGGGATTCTCCACGGTCGCCAGTCCGTTTGCCCACGTGCTCAGCGAAGACGAGATCCGGTCCATCATCGCAAGCTCACCGGGCGCGGTCATGGCGGAAGATCGTAAAGAGCTGCTGCACAATATCTTCGAGATCGGCGACACCCAGGTGCGCGAGATCATGATTTCTCGCACCGACGTGACGGCTGTCGATATCGACGATCCCATTCCTGAAGTCCTTTCGATTTTCAAAAAGACGAACTACTCCCGCATTCCCGTCTACCGCCAGAGCTTCGATAACGTGGTTGGGATTCTCTACGTCAAGGATCTGCTGCAGCACATGCAGCGTCCCGGCGAGATCAACCTGCAGGTTCTGCTGCGGCCGGTCCACTTTGTGCCCGATACCGCCCGCCTGGAACCGGTGCTCCGGCAGATGCAATCCATGCATCTGCACATGGCAATCGTGGTTGACGAGTTTGGCGGCGTGGATGGCATCATCACACTCGAAGACCTGCTCGAGGAGATCGTCGGTGAAATCCGCGACGAACACGACACCGAGGCCGAACCGATTCATGAGCTGGGACCTAACATTTACTCGGTCGCGGGCAACCTGCCTGTGCGGGATTTCAACCGGTTCCTCGTTTCAATTGGGGACTGTCCCCAATTGAAAACGGCGAGTGTCATGATACCGGAATCGAGAGAGTACACAACACTCGCAGGGTTTCTCCAAACCCGGACCGAACGGCTGCTGCACATTGGCGAGAGCGTCCGCTACCAGGATCTGGAGTTCTTCATCGACAAAGTCGATGGCATGAAAATCCTCCTCGTCCACGTGAAAATGCCGGCGGCAAAAGCAAGCAAAAGCGCGAGTAACGCCATTTGACGGTAAATCGCGATTATCTGTTAGCTTTTAGCTGTTCGTTGTTGAGTTGGGGCGGTCAGACGGCAAAGGCCTCGGCAGCGGCGCGCGCTGTAGCGTCGATGTCCTTGCGAGTGTGAGCTAGGGAAACAAAACACGCCTCGAATTGCGATGGAGCCAGATAGACACCGCGATCCAGGAGCGCGTGGAAAAACCTGCCGTACCGTTCCGTGTTGCTGGTGCGCGCGGTCTGGTAATCGGTCACCTTCGTCGACGTAAAAAAGACCGTGAACATCGATCCGACGCGGTTGATCTGAACGATCGCGCCGGTGCCGAGCGCTGCATCGCGCAATCCCTCCTCGAGCCTTGCCGTCCGCTCCTCGAGCTGAGAGTATGCACCGGGCTTCTTGAGCGCCTGCAGGGTAGCGATACCGGCCGCCACCGCCAGCGGATTCCCCGAAAGCGTGCCGGCCTGATAGACCGGCCCCTGGGGCGCTACCCAGCTCATGATTGCGCGGTTGCCTCCGTATGCGCCCACGGGCAGGCCGCCGCCAATGATTTTCCCCAGACAAGTCAGATCCGGCTTGACCCGATACAGCTCCTGCGCTCCGCCGTACGCCAGCCGGAAGCCGGTCATCACCTCGTCGAAGATCAGCAGGGTGCCGTGCTCGCGCGTGAGCTTGCGCAGCCGCTGGAGGAAGCCCTTCGCCGGCGGCACGGTGCCCATGTTGCCTACAACCGGCTCCACAATCACCGCGGCGACTTCGGAGCGGTAATGCTCAAGGGCTTGTTGCACCACATCCGCGTTGTTGTAGGGAAGGGAAATCGTGAGCGCGGATGCTTCCGCCGGAACTCCGGGACTGTCCGGCAATCCCAGCGTCGCCACGCCCGATCCGGCCTTGACCAAAAGCCCGTCCGCATGGCCATGGTAGCAGCCGTCAAACTTGATGATCCGACTGCGGCCGGTGAACGCGCGCGCGACCCGGATCGCGCTCATGGTCGCCTCGGTACCCGAATTGACTAGACGCACCTTTTCGATCGAAGGCACGGCCTCATGGATCATTTCGGCAAGGATGACTTCATTTTCCGTCGGGGCGCCGAAACTGGTGCCGAGGGAGAGCTGGGCGTGCAGCGCGCTCTTCACGGGCACGGGCGCGTGACCCAGGATCAGCGGTCCCCACGAACCCACGTAATCGATATAGGAAACGCCATCGACATCCGTGATGCGGCATCCCCGCCCCGAGCGAATGAAGAGAGGATCTCCACCCACGCTCCGAAATGCGCGCACCGGGCTGTTCACGCCGCCCGGAACACATTGGTTCGCTCGGACAAATAGTTCCTTTGAATGTTTACCCACCGATCACCCCGTGAGAATCAAGGCCGACTAACGAAGGATATACAGTTTCGCTCCTCTTCACAGCAGTTTAGCTGCTTCTTTCGCGAAATAGGTCAGGATAATGTCAGCGCCCGCGCGGCGGATTCCGATCAGCGACTCCATCATGACCCGCGGCAGATCGAGCCAGCCGAGTCGCCCCGCCGCCATCAGTGCGGAGAACTCGCCGCTGACCTGATAGGCAGCCAGAGGAACCGAATGACGCTCGCGCAACCTGCGGATGATGTCCAGGTATGGCCCCGCCGGTTTTACCATGATGATGTCCGCGCCTTCCTCGAGATCCTGCTCCACCTCCCGGAAGGCTTCCCGCGCATTCGCCGGATCCATCTGATGACTGCGGCGGTCGCCGAATGCCGGAGCGGATTCCGCGGCCTCGCGGAACGGCCCGTAGTAGCCGGACGCATACTTCACCGCGTATGAGAGGATCGGCGTGTTTGACCGGCCGTGGCCATCCAGGGTGGCCCGAATCGCGGCCACGCGGCCGTCCATCATATCCGAAGGCGCCACGATGTCCGCCCCTGCCTCAGCGTGCGAAAGAGCCATTTTGGCCAGCAGATCGAGCGTGGGATCATTTAGAATCTCGTCGCCATCCACCAGCCCGCAATGACCGTGGCTGGTGTACTCGCAGAGACAGACATCCGTAATCACCACAAGGTCCTTGACCTCTCGCTTTATAGCGCGCACCGCCTGCTGCACGATGCCCTGATCGTCGTAGGCGCCGGACCCGCGGTCATCTTTGGCCTCGGGGATCCCGAACAGAATGACGCCCGCAATGCCCAGCGACTTGATCGAACGCGCCTCCTCGATCAGTGTGTCCACCGACCATTGGTAATTGCCCGGCATCGAGCCAATCTCTTTCTTTACGCCTCTGCCCGGGCACACAAACATGGGAAAGATGAGCTGGCTCGGAGACAAATGCGTCTCTCGCACCATGCCGCGGAGCGCCTCGTTCATTCGCGTCCGCCTCAATCGTGTCGCCGGAAATGACATTGAAGCCTCCTGGATTCAGGTCCGATACTGCGTGAATCGCAAATTATACAGCGTAGAGCCAAGAGCTGCCAGCGCCCCTGTTTGCTGATGCTGCGATTCAGACGCCGCAACCGAGGTCAAGTTTCGGAATGCTTGCGGGCCTTGTCACTGTCTGAATGACAGCTTGCTGCTTCCTGAGGGCTGACACCTGATAGCTCTTAATGGTACAAATTAACGAGACTATGAGGAATCGAACTCGATCCGCGGCTCTGGAACCGCAGGTACTGCGGACAATCCGGAAATTCGCGATGCTTGAACAGGGCGAGCACGTGTTGGTCGCTGTTTCAGGCGGTGCGGATTCCATGGCGCTCTTGATCTGCATGCATCATCTCGCGCCGCGCATGGATATGACGCTCACCGTGGCTCATCTCAATCACTGCCTGCGCGGCGCGGAGGCAACCGGGGACGAGGAGTTCGTGCGCGGAGCAAGCGCCCGCCTCGGATTGCCCTTCGTCTCCGCCTGCGTTGACGTAAGGGCGCGCGCCGCAGCGGACGGGCGGAATCTCGAAGAGGCGGCGCGTGAGGCGCGTTATGATTTTCTGCGCGAAACCGCCGCGCGCGTGAATGCCGGCAAGATCGCGACCGGCCATACTCTCAATGACCAGGCCGAAACCGTCCTCCTTCGCTTACTGCGGGGAAGTGGTCCCGGCGGGCTCGGGGGAATCCACGCCGTCAGCGGCGGCGGGCTGATTCGTCCGCTGATCGAGTGTGAGCGCGCCCAGGTTCTGGAGTATCTTTCCCGGCGCCAGGCCGAATACCGAGAGGATGCGACCAATCAGGATCTGCATTATCGGAGAAACAGGGTCCGGCACGAGCTGATGCCGTACCTGGAAAAGCATTTTAATCCGCGTCTCATAGAAACGTTGGCCAGAGAGGCGAGTTTTGAGAGTGCAATCCACGATTTCCTCGAAACCCAGGCCGGCCGGCTTTGGGAGAGGTTGCGCATCCCACTCGAGGACGGAATCGCGATGCCGGCGCAAGAGCTCTTCCAGTTGCACCCTGCGCTGTGCCATCAGATCGTGCGGCGTGCGTTGCGTGAGCTGCTGGGATCACTCCGCGACATCGGCTCCGTTCACATAGAGGATATTCTCCAGCTCTGCCGGCTCGGGCAAAGCGGCAAGCGAATCGAGCTGCCCCGAGCGATATCCGCCATGAATAACCTGGGAAACCTGGAACTGCGGAAGAGGAAGCACGAATGGCACGCGGAGTATCGATACGAGCTCCCACTGCCCGGCCGATGTCGCATTCCCGAGGCAGAGCTCGAGATCACCGCGACTGTCCTCGAGGATTCGTCCTCGAATGCGGAACCGCGGGATGAAGGCGCCTACGCCCTCCTCGACCTTAATGCTCTCCCCTCCACCTTGACCGTCCGCTCGCGGCTGCCGGGCGACCGCTACGGCGGCTCGGGTCACCGCAAAGTAAAAAGGATGCTGCTGGCGGCGCGAATTCCGTTCGCGGTCCGATTAACCGTCCCCATGGTTGCTGCCGGGGAGGCAGTCATCTGGATCCCCGGATTCAAACCCGCAAAATTATATAGAGCTGATGCCGGCTTCCGCCGATCTATTCTCCTTGAGGCACGACAGGTGAAGAGCGACGAAGCTTAATGTGCAACAGCGACCCTCGTAAGTCGTAATTCTCTCTGTGTTTTGCGGTTTCTGACAAAAAGCGAGGAAACATATCCTCTGGTTTTGACGTCTAAAGACGATAGATTAGTGGAAGCGGGGCCGGGTATGGCTAGGAAACCCTTTGATGCATCTGGTATAATGGACGCCGAGGGTTTCGTCGCCTAAATCCATGGCACGATATATGATCAGGATTTGCCTGCGAGGCGCGAGGATGCCCATGGGAGGTCGGTAATTTGAGTACCAATCTTAAGAATATCCTTCTGTGGCTGGCCGTCGTAGTCTCTCTGGTCGTGCTGTGGGAGGTCTTTTACAGCGTAAAGGATGGTAGTGTCGAGGAGCGCGACTTTTCGACCTTTTACCACGACATGACGGCGAAGCAAATAAAGTCCGTCACGATCTCTGGCGAGGATCTCGAAGGGACAGACGCCAACAACAAGAAATTCAAGACCGTAGTTCCTGGCGATCAGGGTTTGGATCTGGGAAAGGAACTGGTTCAGAACGGAGTTGCTGTAAAGATTGAAAAGACCACAAATTCCTCCTTGGTGTACGTGTTTCTTTCCTCCTGGCTTCCCTTTATCCTCATTATCGGTTTCTGGATTTTCCTGATGCGACAGATGCAGAGCGGCGGCAATAAGGCCTTATCGTTCGGCAAGAGCCGGGCGCGGCTGATGTCGAGCCAGCAGAAGAAGGTGACCTTCAAGGATGTGGCGGGAGTCGAAGAGGCAAAGGAAGAACTCACTGAGATTATCGAGTTTCTGAAGGAACCCCAGAAGTTCCAGAAGCTTGGCGGCCGCATCCCGAAAGGGGTGTTGCTGATGGGACCTCCCGGGACAGGCAAGACGCTGTTGGCGCGGGCGATCGCCGGCGAAGCGAACGTCCCCTTCTTCTCCATCAGCGGATCGGATTTCGTGGAGATGTTCGTCGGGGTCGGCGCCAGCCGGGTGCGCGACCTGTTTGAGCAGGGAAAGAAGAACGCGCCCTGCATCATTTTCATCGACGAGATCGATGCTGTCGGGCGGCATCGCGGGGCCGGCCTGGGCGGCGGACACGACGAGAGGGAGCAGACGCTCAACCAGTTGCTGGTTGAGATGGACGGATTCGAGTCGAACGACGGCGTGATTCTGATCGCGGCGAGCAACCGGCCGGACGTCCTCGATCCGGCGCTTCTGCGGCCAGGCCGCTTCGACAGGCAGGTTGTGGTACCGCTGCCGGATATCCGCGGACGTGAGGGGATCCTCAAGGTTCACACGCGCAAGATCCCTATCGCGGACGACGTTGATGTATCGGTTGTCGCGCGCGGGACTCCCGGTTTCTCCGGCGCCGCTCTGGCCAACCTCGTGAATGAAGCGGCGTTGAACGCGGCACGCTACAACCGAAAACTGGTGGTGATGTCGGATTTTGAAGGGGCCAAGGACAAGGTACTTATGGGCAAGGAGCGCAAGTCCATGGTCATCACCGAGAGTGAAAAGAAGGTAACGGCCTATCACGAATCCGGGCATGCGCTGGTTGCCCTTTTGACGCCGGGAAGCGACCCGCTGCACAAGGTGACGATTATTCCCCGCGGCATGGCACTGGGCTTGACCCAGCAGTTGCCGGTCGACGACAAGCACAATTATACGAGAGAATTCATCGAGGGGCAGATCGGCATTTTGATGGGAGGCCGATGCGCGGAAAAGATGTTCCTGAACACGGACACCACGGGTGCTGCCAACGATATCGAGGTAGCCACGGAGAGGGCGCGCAAGATGGTGACCGAGTGGGGCATGAGCCCGCTCATGGGCCCGCTGTCGTTTGGAAAAAAGGAAGAACAGATATTCCTGGGCCGTGAGATCGCGCAGCACAGAGACTACAGCGAAGATACTGCGATACAGATCGATCGGGAAGTGAAGCGGATCGTGGAAGAAGGCTATCTGCGCGCTTGGAACTGCCTGGAGTCGAACAAAGAAGGCTTGATCCGGCTGGCGGAAGCGCTGCTGGAGTACGAGACGCTCGACAGCTGGGAAATCGAGGCGATCATAAAGGGCCAGCCGCTGGCGAAGCCAAAAGCCGCGGCTACCGCGGACTCGGAGGAAAGCCCGGCCAAGGAAAAAACCGCACCCCCTCACGGGCCGTTACCGCAGCTTATCAATCCCAAGGGTAAGCCGGCGCCGGCGTGAACATTCGATGCCAAATTCGAGATTCGAGATTCGAGATTCGAAATTCCCAATCTCGAATTTCGAATCTCGAATCGGGAATCAGGCTCGGTCGATCACATTTGGTTGCGGCCTACTGGTCGAGCTGTGATCTCTGTCACGGGCCTTTCCGGTTTTGAAGAACGCGGACAGACTAACAAGAGGCAACCTCACCGCTGCCCGGCAAGGGCGCGGGACATCGCGGTCTCCGAAGCATGCCCTACGCCGGCTCCCGGAAGCAGGTTCAGATCATCGCCCGTGACAAGGTGCTGGACCTTGGATCCAGAACTCTGATCATGGGAGTTCTTAACGTCACGCCGGATTCATTTTCCGACGGGGGCGCCTTTTTCGATGCCGCCCGCGCCGTGGACCGCGCGTGGAGCATTGCGGAGGAAGGCGCCGACATTCTGGACATCGGCGGGGAATCCACTCGCCCCGGGTCAGAGGGAGTGAGCGTCGAGGAAGAATTGAGCCGGGTGATGCCGGTGCTGGCCGCGCTTGCCGGCAAGTACCCTCTGCCGATATCGATAGACACATCAAAGTCCGAGGTTGGCAGAGCCGCTCTGGAATGCGGCGCCGCGCTGGTGAATGATGTGTCGGCTCTGAGAAAAGATCCCGCGTTGGGGAGGGCGGCAGCTTCCTGCGGCGCCGGCGTCATCCTCATGCACATGCGAGGCGAACCGCGCACGATGCAGAAGATGCTTCCCAGCAGGGACATCCTCGGAGACCTGGAAGAATGGGGCGGTAAAGCGGCCGGCTGGGCCGAGTCGCTCGGAGTGGATCGAGAGCGGATCATTCTGGATCCGGGAATTGGCTTCGGCAAGACTGCAAGCCAGAATCTGGAGATCCTGCGGAATCTGGATCGCCTGGCGAGTCTGGGTTTCCCGATCATGATCGGCACGTCGCGGAAATCGTTTATCGGCAGGATCCTCTCGAATCCGAATGCGGACCGTGTCTGGGGCACGGCCGCGACCGTAGCCATATCCATTCTCTGCGGCGCCCACATCGTGCGCGTCCACGATGTCGGGGCGATGCGGGACGTAGCGCGCGTTACCGACGCGCTCCTCAACGAAAGGGTGAGCGAGTGACCCTGGATCTCGGCCTGCTTTCAGGATTATCGCGATACTTTCCCTCCACGGTCCGCGACTTTGTCGACATTGTAATCGTAGCCTTTCTCATTTACCGCCTGCTCCTGCTGCTGCGCGGAACTCGCGGGGCGCAGATGACCCTGGGCATCGTGGTTTTGCTGGGATTCTATTCGCTGACCCGGTACTATCGCCTGCGCACGCTGGAATGGCTGTTCGCAAATCTGCTCACCTACCTGGTGTTTGCCGTCATCGTGCTTTATCAGAATGAGATCCGGCGCGGCCTTGCGCGCATCGGCGGCTCCCCGGTGTTCGGCGCGTACCGCAGGAGCGCTCATCAACATGACTTCGAAGAGATCATACTCGCCGCGACCACGCTGGCCTCGAAGAAGATCGGCGCCCTGATTGTCGTCGAACGCAACATCGGGCTCAAGAATTATGCGGAGAGCGGGATTGAATTGGACGCCGTTCCCACGTACGACCTCCTGGTCACGATCTTCAGCCCGAACACCCCGCTCCATGACGGTGCCGTGATCGTCCAGCAGGATCGGATCATCGCCGCCGGCTGCTTTCTTCCCTTGACGTTGGATCCGCACCTCAGCAAGGAATTGGGGACGCGCCACCGGGCGGCAATCGGGATCACGGAGGAGACCGATGCGATCGCCATCATCGTTTCCGAGGAAACTGGAATCATCTCCGCGGCGCTGGAAGGAAAGATCACGCGCAACTTAGACGGCGCCGGGCTGCGCAGGCTTCTACAGGCCGCCATGGCGGGACAGCAGGCAGGCGCAGCGGGTGAAACGCTGCAGAAGCGGCAGGAAGTGTCATGAAGGCGACCCGATTGTTGCGCGAAATCCTGCTCACGAACTGGTGGTTCAAGCTTACCGCCCTTCTTCTTGCCTATGCACTCTGGCTTGTGATTCGAGGGAGCGAAGGGGAACGAGTCCTTCAGGTACCGTTGACCGTGAAGATCCCGAACAACATGGTGATCGTGAATGAGCAGCCGAAGTCTGTGGAGGTCACCTTGGAAGGAACCATCCTGCCAGGCGCCCCGGCGGACATTTCCTACGATGTTGATCTCCAGTCGGCTGGTGAAGGAGGTCAGACGATCCCTCTGACGGTTGACTCGGTCCGGCTGGGTTCGGCATCCGGCCTGCGGGCGGTGCAGGTAAGTCCGGCCATGCTCAGGCTTGTGCTCGAGAAAGTCGTTTCCAAGGATGTGCCGGTCAAGGTTCCGATAGAAGGGACTCCAGCGCCGGGGGTCGATATGTACAGATGGGCCTGTCTTCCGAGCCACGTGCGCATCAGCGGGCCTCAATCCAGAGTCAACACCGTGAAAGAGGCTGAAACCGACCCTGTCAGCATTTCGGGGCAAAGCCGTTCGTTTCAATCAACTGTGAATTTAGCGCCACTGGCTGACGATATGCATACTGGTTTGGCAGGACAGGTTAAGGTGGACTTAGAACTGGGTCCGCATCGCGAGTTGCACAGGATCAGGATTCCTGTGACCGTTCTCGACGGCCCGAATCTTGTGGTGAGTCCGGCTTACGTCTCTGTTAGCGTGCTGGTGCCCATGACGTTCAAGGGACGCATTGCCGCAAGCGATTTCCGGGCGACGGTTTCCGCGCCGAATTCCGAGCCTGCCGATAAGCGAATGTCGGCGAAGCCTGAAGTAGAACTGATCGGCGATCTCGGAGCAGGGATCGTGATCGCACAGATCAACCCGGAGGAAGTCGAGTTGCACCGCATCGATGCGCTCCGCAAGATAAGGAAGAAATGATGGGGAAGCTGTTCGGAACGGATGGGATCCGTGGAGTTGCCGGCGAAGCGCCGCTCGACCGCGACGACGTCTACAGAATTGGTTATTGCCTTACACATTATCTCAAAGCGTTGCATGAGCACCCACATCTGCTGATCGGACGGGATACACGCATTTCGGGACCCTGGATCGAGAGCTTGCTCCGCCGCGCGATCTCAGACGCCGGAGGGATCGCCGAACCCTGTGGAGTTGTCTCCACGCCGGCGGTTTCGTTTCTGGCGCAGAAGGTAGAGGCCCAGGCCGGTATCATGATCAGCGCTTCACACAATCCGTACCATGACAACGGAATCAAGGTCTTTTCTTCTGAAGGAATCAAATTCAACGATGCCATTGAAGATGAGTTGGAAAACCAAATCTTCTCGTGCACGCGGGCGGCGCCGGCGGGTTTTGGCCTGGATCCTGAGATTCCCGGTTTCGACCCGTCCGTCGCGACAAACTATCAGCGGTTGTACACGGACTATCTCCGCACTTGTGTCGCTCCCGGCTTCCACCTCCAGGGAATGCGCCTGGTTGTGGACTGCGCACACGGCTCGCTCTCAAACATCGCTCCGGCGTTTTTGACCAGCTTGGGCGCCTACGTGTACGCCATTCATTGCCAGCCGGACGGGCGCAACATCAATCGCCACGCGGGCGCGCTCCACCTCGGTGCGCTGCAAAAGGAAGTTTTGGCGCGCAGGGCCGAGCTCGGAATCGCTTTTGACGGAGATGCAGACCGAGCGATGTTCGTGGACGCCGAGGGCGCCGTGCGCGACGGCGATGATGTGCTCTTCCTGCTCGCGCGCTATGCACACGATGAAGACACTCCGCGGACGATTGTAGGAACCGTCATGGCGAACCTGGGTCTGCAAGTCGCGCTCGAGGATCTTGGCTTTCGCTTGGCACGCACGTCGGTGGGTGATCGCTATGTGCTCGAAGAAATGCTCCGCCTCGGGGCCACGTTCGGCGGTGAGCAGTCCGGCCACATCATCATGACGCACCTCGCGCGTACGGGCGACGGCCTGCTCACGGCACTGAAGGTGCTCGAAATCATGGAAGCTCAAAATCACGATCTGGCTGCGCTATGCCGTCCGGTCAAGCGCTTTCCCCAGGTTCTCGTGAACGTACGAGTGAGCGAAAAGGTCCCGTTCGAGAACATCGAAGGGCTGCGCGACACGGAAGAGGCCTACAGGGAAAAACTGGGCGTGCGCAGCCGCATTCTTCTGCGGTACTCCGGAACCGAAAGGCTCGCGCGCGTAATGGTGGAAGGCGAAGACGAGAGCACTGTGCATGAGGCCGCGCACCAGTTGGCCGCCTACTTCAAGTGACAAGATCGGTGTCAGGCAACTATTTCACCGATTCCAGGCCATAACCGGAAAACGGAGCCGTCCCCGAGATTGGTGAAATAGTTGCTTGGCACCGATCTCGGCACTTTTCTTCACCGTGTGAGCCGTTCTACCTGGGCGACGTGGTTGCGGTCGTGATCTGCGATATGCACCACGAGCTGTTTCAATGAGAGCGCCCCATACTCCTGGTGCTGCCCCTTTTTGTTCCACGCCGATTTTGGAAGCGCTTTGAACATCGCAAGGTGGCCGGCGCGCAGCGCCAGGAATGTGGCAAGCGAGCCTTTCAGCGGCTGGCGCCTGTATTGCAGGTTGCCCGCCCATGCATCCTGATCAAACGGCACCAGCGAGGGCTTGCGTTCGGCGACGATTTTTCGATATCGCATGCCATAGACCAGCTCGCAATCTGCCAGATGGCAGATGATCTCCTTAGCGGACCACTTGTCGGGCGCGGGACGTGCTGAAGCCTGTTTCGAACTGAACTTTTCAGCGAGCCGCTGCAGGCGGCGAGAAGTGCCGGCAAGGCTTGTCAATGCCTGGTCGACGGTGAACGGGTGTTTTTTCTGACACATGGGACACGGCATTTTGCACTCCTTTGATGGGACATCCTGAAAACAATATCACATACGATTTCTATCGCCAGGGGCGCGGATCAAATCGTAAGATCCTCAGCCCTTCCTCTCCATCTGCCAGATAAATCAGGATCCGGCCGTCCGGCTCCATCTCAGCCTTGACACCCAGCGAAGTTCCACGTGTGGGCAATTCCCTGAGAAGACGAGGATGACGGGGATCCTGAACATCGAGAATGGCGAGGCCCCGTTTCCAGTTAGCGACGAAAAGATGGTTCGCGCACAATGCGACGCCGTGAGCCCAGCCGCCAGCCTCCGGATGCGGCTTATCCGAGTGATTGAGACCGAGCGGATGGTGCCCGAGGAGCGATGGGTGCCCGGCGAGATCGAAAGCAACGAGCGAAACACCGCCGTGGCCTTGCGCGACCGCGGCCATCGTCTGATGGTTCCAGCTTCCGAGTGAAATGCAGATCGAAGTTGCGGCAGTAGGCAGAACACCGATTTCAACGGGGCGTTCCGGCCGGCTGACATCGACGACGCGCAGGCCGTAGTTCCAGTCCGCCAGCAGCGCACGATCATCCCAGAGCTTGACGTCGTGCGACCAGCCGGGTGTGGACAACTCCGACAACAGGCTGAGCTGAGCTTGGCCGACCCGAGCAATCACCAGGCCGTGAGAACCAAAGGCCGCAAATGCAAGCTCACCGCGGGTCACGGCAGCGTTCGCAATGTCGCCGTTCGCCAGACGTGCCACAACCTGGCCGGCGGGAGCAATGAGCACGAGTCCTTCATAGCGAGAAGCCAACAAGGGACTGCCGGAGTGGGGTGCGAGCGAAATCACATCCTTCACCGGCGCAGAGATGTTCGGTGCGGCCCAGCCGGAGGCGCGATGGAAGATCAGATAACCTCCCTGGCGATCCGATACATACAGCGAATCGTCATCTATCGCAACATCGTGTGCCCAGCCCAGGGTGTCGTAGTGCGCGACCTCGTCGATGACCGCCGGCGCGCGGCCGCCACTGCATGAAATCGTAACGGCCAGGACAATTGCGAGCATCGAGTAATGAAGGTTGAGTGCTGCGTGCTGCGAGAGGCCGAAGCTAGCTTGGATATTCTTCATTTGGATCAAGATTGTAGCATCATACGGCAAGCCCGGGGCGTGAGCCTCATAGACGTTCACTTAAGCCAATGCCTCCTCGTGGACCTCGACCTGGACTTAGGCTTGGACTTGGACGTTCTTGTACTCCGCATATTGTAACAGCCAAGCTTGCGAAGATTCACGTCGAACAAATCTGACCACGTCCACGTCCAGGTCCATGTCGAGGTCCACGTGCGGCAGCGATCGAATGTCATGCCTTAGGGTTCGTACCTTGAGCCATATCGGTGCCGTCCAATTCGGGGCCTGTAACTGTCTGCGTCCCGGAATCCGCACAGGGTTGCCTTGCTGAGCGACGGTGCATTTGCTATCCTCGATCGTCGCTATGTCTGTCCGGAAGATCAAGTCACTCGAAGAAATGATGCGGATTCGAGAGCAGCTGCGGCGTGAACGGAAGATGCTGGTATTCACGAACGGCTGTTTCGATTTGCTTCACGCGGGGCACGTGCGCTACCTGAACCAGGCGCGTGCCATGGGTGACGCGCTGGTCGTCTGCCTTAATAGCGATGCGTCGGTTCGTACGCTCAAGGGAAAGGGGCGCCCGATCATTCCCGAGGCCGAGCGTGCTGAGATCCTTGCGGCGCTTTCCAGTGTCGACTATGTTTTTGTCTTTGATGATCTTACTCCGCAGCGAGTCATTGA
>Ga0187885_10000519_pt1 | contig 46340 bp, 36 predicted proteins | sample June2016WEW_20_1_3_FD_132970 | JGI IMG/M metagenome (GOLD analysis project Ga0187885, IMG submission 132970) | Peatland microbial communities from SPRUCE experiment site at the Marcell Experimental Forest, Minnesota, USA - June2016WEW_20_100 | ecosystem: Environmental > Terrestrial > Soil >...
CTCGGGATCGTCGCCGTTTCTGGCTTCTACCACCAGCATGTCAAGGCCAGGTAAGGTTCTTCGCGTTGCATCGAATTGAGCCACATGCTCCACCGCTTGTGCGGGCCCCCGTCAATTTCTTTGAGTTTTAATCTTGCGATCGTACTCCCCAGGCGGCTTACTTATCGCGTTAGCTTCGGCACGGAAGGGGTCGATTCCCCCCACACCCAGTAAGCACCGTTTAGGGCTAGGACTACCGGGGTATCTAATCCCGTTTGCTCCCCTAGCTTTCGTCCCTGAGCGTCAGGAACTGTCCAGAGACCCGCCTTCGCCACCGGTGTTCTTGCTGATATCTACGCATTTCACCGCTACACCAGCAATTCCAGTCTCCTCTCCAGTCCTCTAGTCGGCCAGTTTCCAATGACCTATCGCAGTTAAGCTGCGAGATTTCACATCAGACTTAGCCGACCGCCTACGGACCCTTTACGCCCAATGAATCCGAACAACGCTTGCAGTCTCTGTATTACCGCGGCTGCTGGCACAGAGTTAGCCACTGCTTCCTCTTCCGGTACTATCAAATTACGACGTATTAGGTCGTAACCATTGTTCCCAGATGACAGGGGTTTACAATCCGAAGACCTTCATCCCCCACGCGGCGTCGCTCCTTCAGGCTTTCGCCCATTGAGAAAAATCCTCGACTGCTGCCACCCGTAGGTGTCTGGACCGTGTCTCAGTTCCAGTGTGACTGGTCGTCCTCTCAGACCAGCTACCCGTCTTAGCCTTGGTGGGCCATTACCTCACCAACTAGCTGATAGGCCGCAGCCCCATCTCAAAACGCCGGGCCTTACGGTCCCCAGCTTTAATCTCACGATCACATGCGGTATTAACTCCGATTTCTCGGAGATATCCCCCATTTTGAGGTAGGTAGCCACGTGTTACGCACCCTTTCGCCACTAAACACCCCGAATATTGCTACTCGAAGTGTCTCGTTCGACTTGCATGTCTTATCCACGCCGCCAGCGTTCGTTCTGAGCCAGAATCAAACTCTCCGTATAAAAATCTTTCAGACCTGTATCCCCGAATTGCTCCGGGGAAAACCGACCTGATCGATTCCACGTATGAGTTTACCCCGTCCCGCATTCGCGGGATCAAGGCGACCGATCAGGGCTTTCACTGACCGGTCTACTTATACTTAACTACTCAAAGTTTGCTCCGATCTGCACCGGAACAAACGTGGGCTCTCACGTATCGCACAAGTCAATTTTCAAGGAACAGCACACCCCGAATCTTGTTCGAGGGGTTTCACTTCGATTGCATTCCCTTGGGAATACAAAACCTGGCACGCAACGACGCACATCCATGACGTGCCAGGAGAAATCGCTTACTCCAAAAGAACTGCTCTTCCCTTGCGAGCGGGTCAAACCTATTCCCTCTCGCTCAATCTGTCAAGAGCCTCACGGAGACATATTCAGTACGTCTTTTGCCCCCTTTTCCGTGGGGCGCGTAAACTAGTGGCTTCCCAGAAATACTGCAAGCACTATTTTAAGGTATTTTGAGGCGCCTTTTCGGAGTCTCTCACAGATCACGCCGGTAGGCGGACCCGCCAGCCGGCGGGGACGCAGAGCTTGCTGAGTTGGACGACTGGGAAGTGAGCACCTCGAACGTTAGACATACGCTTCTCAATGACCAACACTCTTCGATGCACACACCACAGAAATAAACCAATAAACGATACACACAACGGCTGAACTTGGCACACCCAGCACGCAAACATAGGCACCTGCATGCTGGGATATGGTAATGCCGACAGTCCAAGCAACCACAGAAACAAACATCGGCGCATAAAGAAACGGCCCGGTGTGGACAACTATGCGACTGACCGTGATTAGCAAACCAGCGAGTAAGAGTGCCACTCCTCCCCAGATGAAGGAATCGCGGGACAAAAACATGGCGTCAGGCCCGCCGAGCAAACAAACCCCACCCCAGAACGCCGCGAAGAAGCCAAAGACAACAAGGACGAAACTCGCAAACGTGCGCATAGCGCATGCCTAACATTATTCACCTAAACTCGGCGCGCTTCTTAGGAGGCGAGCCGGCTCAGGTTCTTGGGATGAAGATTGTCACTTCGCTTCTGGCGCGTCAAGCACGGTGGCGAGAAAGGTTTCAAACTATAGTTTTCGCATTGGGGAGGTGTTCAGATGAAGCTAAACTATGGTTTAACCCTGCTGTGCTGCTGAGATGTGCCGTTAATTCCGCGGCTAGCTTTGTTACGATGAAAAACTGTGGACACAATTCCGCCGCGGGAGTATGCAGCGGATAATTAGAAACCTACGATGGAGCGAGCTAACACCAAACAATGAATCTCTTAAGAGAAGTTTTCAACGAACTGGCCAAAGCCCTCAAGAAAAAGCGTCGACGAGGATTAACAAAGAAAGCATCGCTAAAGGCGAATCGGTATTATTGGTGGGGTATTCTGCGTCTTCAGAAAGAAGCTGTCAATCTTACCGGGCACTTGACTGAGAAATTGCCCAACATTCGCAGACTATTCCTGAATTTTCTTGCGGAAAGAGTGCTACAGGGTGCGCTCCACGCTAACTATTTACATCGAGAATATCCCTATTCGTCTCACGCTGATTTAGCCGGAATCAATCGCGGTATAATTGAGGCGGCGGTTAACTATCTGTATTTATTAGACGACCCTTCTTGCGAGCGCGCTGCCGCGTTCTGGGCGAAAAGTGGGTTCGAAGAATGCTCACGTAATGACGGTCTTAAGAAGTGGGTTGATCATGATGATCGACTTATCAAATACTTGGCCCGGTGTGACCACGAACCGAATTCTATCTCATTTGAGCAGATACTTCAAGCGATCTCTACATATACAGGAGTCGCAAATCCAAATCAAAAAGCTTGGCCGAAATTCAAGCAACGATGTAGTGCAGTTGGTAGAATCTGGGAGCTTGTTTATGACATGGAATACAAGGCGCTTTCGACGTGGCAGCATGGCGATTTGTCGAGGGTGATAATCTCACCGTCATACGCACGTATCGATCCAGAACAAGAAAATCGAAACGTCTTTGAAAGTCTTATAATGGTACAATGGACATTTATTCTGAACTACATTTTTGTTCGAGAACTTGCAATCCGCTGCAAAGATACTGCTAGGGCCGACGCAATAGATCAGATGTTTTGGAGCGTACTTGGTTGTGCAAATTTAATTGTCGAGGAGCACAGCCAGCGTTATCAGCCTGATAAACATATACGAAATCAGACATAAAAGTCAGTGGGGTCAACTCTCCACTCTTCACACAAGGCATTTCCTCGCCGGGCCTGCCCGCCAATGCGCGGTGGCAGGCGGGCAGCGTCTTCGGGCGAGCGAAGCGTTGCAGGCGGGCCTGAATTCTCAACGCGCTCCGCCATGATGGGTGTCAGTGGAATCCATCACCATGAATTCGCCCCGTCTATGCTGATATCCGTCGCTTGGCGGATACGCACAATTTCGCCTGACGAAGGCAGTTAAGCGGTCAGGATCAATCGTCTTCATGGTTTAACGCGCTTTCTTATCTGAGGAATTCATCCGGACGAAATAGAACGCCACCTTGCCTTCTGGCAATGTGATGCTGCCCCGCTGAATGAGCTGATCTGTCACTGCCGAGTAGAAGATGTGGTACCACCAAATGGCATATTCCTCGAACGAGATTTCCGTCGCAAACCTGCTCGACGAGTACTGTTTCTCAAGATAAGGACGAAACTCGTTGAGGAGCGTTAGGAGCTTTGGTTTGAAGGAAGCAGCGAGAGAATCAAGTTCCGCAACTGAATTGTCGTCGAGAATTGGACAGGACACCGTTCCATCTGCCGAGAAAGCGTTCTTTAGGCGATCTCTGCGCTCTTGCGCTTCCTTTGTGTACCGTTGGTTTCCGTAGTAGCAGAGGTAGAAATTGTCGTGACGCTCTACTTGATTCCCATAGATTCCGAATGCTCCGCCGGTTGCGCCCTTCGACTTCTCCTGCAGAGCGGCGTAGTAATGCTTGCCGTGTCGCAATGGTCGATCTTTCCTCATAAATTCCCGCTCCACGTTGTTGATCTGCCATTGGTCGAGCATTACGTCGCTGAGTATGAGTAATGACAGTTCCTGGAAGCTAAATCGCTTCAATGGTCCGATCAATGCAACCCGGTCTTTAATCGAAGGAATGGCTTGCTCGATTGATGCCGCCGTTTTCTCGGCTAGGTCTCCGCAGTTATTCTTCATCCCACGGCCATCGTCGAGGGTCATGATCATGATGGATGGGACAAATTGACCATCAGCAGATTTCTTTACATACTCTGATTTCTCAAGCACACCCAACCGCTTCTGCCATTCATCTTCAGTCCATTTGAAGTGAGCACGGATAAGGTTCGGGGGAACGCCGTGATGGAGGAGAACCAGGATGGCGTAAAGATTGTCCTGCGTCACATCGATATTCGGATGGTTGTCATCGCGACTGATCAGGCTGAGCTCGTATTGATTCACGAGGAGGTCTGCAATGGGTCTCTCGCTGCCGTGTGATGGCGTTACCCACGAAAGTAGCAGAGTAAGGAATATTAGTTTTTTCATTATCTTTCCATTCGTAAGAGGATCCAAAGACTGTCACTTCACTTCTGGCGCGTCAAGCACGGTAGGGGGTAGGCGGGTCGACTCTCCACTCTTCACACAAGGCATTTCCTCGCCGCGCCTGCCCACATCGCTACGCCCGCTCGCAGCGATGCAGCGTCTTCGGGCGAGCGAAGCGTTGCAGGCGGGCCTGAATTCTCAACGTGCTCCGCCATGATGGGTGCCAGTGGCACCTATCATCACATGAACGCAAACAGAGTTAATCCACGGATTGGGAAGATTTGCTTCGCACGTCTCGCTTGTAGCTCGGCTTCCACTGATTATCCGGCAGGCGAATCAGTAACATCCGTGTAATCCGTGGACACTCCGAGTTCCCCGTGAGAACTCAGCCTCGTTCAGCGCGCCAGCCAGCCACCGTCAACGGCGATGGTATAGGCTTGGACATAGTCCGATGCCGATGACGCCAGGAAAACCGCGACGCCTTGGAGATCCGTCGGCAAACCCCAGCGGCCTGCTGGTATGCGCGCCAGAATCTCCGCATTTCGCTTCGCGTCCTCGCGCAGCGCCTTGGTGTTGTCCGTGGCCATGTAACCCGGCGCGATGGCGTTGACATTGATGCCGTGCGGCGCCAGTTCGTTGGCCATGAGCCGGGTCAGACCCATCACGGCGCTCTTGGATGCCGTGTACGATGGCACGCGTATGCCGCCCTGAAACGAGAGCATCGAAGCGGTATTGATAATCTTGCCGCCTTTGCCCTGTTTGATCATGACCTTCGCCACCGCCTGACTCAGGAAAAACAAAGTGCGCAAATTGATGTTGATGACGTCGTCCCAATCTTTCTCGGTAAACTCTGTCAGCGGTGCGCGACGTATGATGCCGGCGTTATTGAACAGAATATCAATATGACCGAGCGCCTTGACCGTGGAATCGATGATATGCGGCACGCAATCGCTCTTCGACAGATCGGCCTTGATCGTTGTGCAACGTCGTCCGCGTTTCTCGACCCCGGCCTTTGTCTCGGCTTGGTCGATGACGTCCACTGCCGCGATATCTGCCCCGGCTTCGGCGAGACCGAACGCGAGTCCTTGCCCCAGACCGCGTCCCGCCCCCGTCACGATGGCGACTTTACCGTCCAACTTGAATTGATCTAAAATAGCCATGCTGTCTCTCCCTCTAACTTCACTTGATTGTGTTCGCTGCGATTTGATCCATGTCGGTGAATTCCTGATTCTCGCCGCCCATGGCCCAGATGAATGTGTAATTGCGCGTTCCAGCGCCGCAATGCATTGACCACGCCGGCGATAACACCGCTTCGCCATCGCGCACCACCAAATGCCGCGTTTCCTGCGTGCTGCCCATGACGTGGAACACCACCGCATCGGGCGCGACATCGAAATACAGGTAAACTTCCGTGCGCCGGGCGTGCGTATGCGGCGGCATCGAGTTCCAGACACTGCCTTCCTTCAATTCCGTGAACCCCATCACCAACTGACAGCTCTTTATCCCGTTGGGGTGGATGTACTTATAAATCGTCCGTTGGTTGGCATCTTTTTGTGATCCCAAGTTGACCGGTTCAGCGTCCTTCTGTGTGGCAAGCTTGGTAGGATAAGACGTGTGCGCCGGATAACTCACCAGATAGAATCGAGCCGGCGATTTCGCATCGGCGCTGGCGAACTCGATCTTCTGACTGCCGCGCCCGATGTACAAGCAATCGCGTTTTTCCAAAGAAAACGCTTTGCCGTCAACCGTGATTGAGCCTTTCCCGCCGATGTTGAGCACGCCAATCTCACGTCGCTCTGCAAAATACGCCGACGCCAGTTCCTTAACCGTTCCAAGCACCAGCTTTTGCGAGGTTGGCACGACGCCGCCCACGACGGCACGGTCAGCGTCGGTATAAACCAGTTGAACCGTTCCGGGCTGAAACAAATTCTCGATGAGGCAACTTGCGCGCAGCTCGGCGGTGGTCATCCGAGGATAACGCACCGGGTCGGGCATGTATTTGTTTTCCATGTTTGCCTTTGTGATAGTTCTTCTTCGCTATTCACCCGGTAAGAATATCAGGTCTGCCCTCTTACGGCAACAGGGGAGAGGAATCTCTTTGCGCCTTTGCGTGAGGCCACTGTCTTCGTGCGCCCCGACTCTGTCGGGGGTAAACTTCGTGTTCTTCGTGGTGAATAGTATCTCGTGCAAAGCTTTCGTGGGAGCGCTTTTCAAGCGCGATCTGCTTTTGGCCTGGCTTCAATGGGCAAGCCTGTCGCGGTTACAAACCGCTCCTACAACGACAAAGTCCCCGGCGAATCCGGATCGACCTTGAATCCTAATTCTCGCAAACGCGGAAGTTTATACAAAAGGGCGCGTCGGCTGATTCCCAACGTCTTGGCGGCCTCGGTTCGGTTAAAACCATGTTCGCGCAAGGCTTTGAGAATTGCCTGTCGTTCGACGTCTTCCAGACAGGTGGCTCGGCCTGCCGTCTTTTGTGCAGACTCGGTTGTAACTTCCTGGACGCGGACAGGGAGATGTTCAGGAAGAATCAGATCGCCGTGAGATAGGAGAACCGCTCTTTCGATCGCATTCCGGAGTTCGCGCACATTGCCGGGCCAGTTGTACCCTTCCAAGAGAGGGGCGACACCGGGTGAAAACCTGACCTTTCGGTCTGCAAACTGGGCGACGAATACATTAGCCAGAGGCATGATATCTTCCTTCCGGTCACGAAGCGGCGGGACGTATATCTCCATCACATTGAGCCGGTAGAACAAATCCTCCCGGAAACGTCCGTTTTCGACTTCCTTCTCCAAATCCCGGTTGGTTGCCGCCAGAACACGGGCGTTGGTGTGCAATTCCTTGTTCGAGCCTACTCTTTGGAAACGCCCATCCTGCAGGACTCGCAATAATTTCGCCTGCAACGAGGGCGACATCTCGGCAATTTCATCGAGCAAAATGGTTCCTTGATTGGCCTCCTCGAAACGGCCGATTCGCTGCGTGTAAGCGCCCGTGAACGATCCTTTCTCGTGGCCGAAGAGTTCGCTTTCCAAAAGGGTCTCCGGGATCGCCGCGCAACTCACTTTGATCATGGGACCGGAGGATCGCGGACTCCACTCATGGATGACGTCAGCGATCACCTCCTTGCCAGCGCCACTCTCACCAGTGATCAGAATGCGCGTCTCAGACGAAGCCACCAGAGACGCATCTCGCAGAACGGCCTGCATGGGCCGACTTTTTGCCACGACGTAATCCGGTATTCGCCGACCTTCGGGCAATTTCAGCGATGCCGCCCTTTCAAGACCAACGGCTTTACGCACCGAAGCGAGCAGTTCATCCAGATCGATTGGTTTTTCCAGGTAATTCACGGCGCCATCGCGCATTGCCACGACGGCATCACGGATGTCAGCATACGCCGTGACGAGCAGGACAGGCAGCGTGGGATGATCCTTTCGCGCGCGCCGGAGCGTTTCCAGGCCAGAGATGCCCGGCATTCGCACATCGGAGATCATCATCGCAACGTCCTGTTTGCCCAAGGTATCGAGCGCTTGTTCGCCAGACACAACCGGGATCGTTTCGAATCCCTGGCCGCGTAGGAACGAATCCAGAAGGCTCCGCTGACCAGCGTCATCGTCAACGATGAGAATCCTAGTGGGTTTTGAAGTGTGCTGGTTGGTATTAGGCGGCATAAGTCTTCAGCGTTTCATTCAGTCCTTGAAGAAAGCTTCAGGTGACTGATACGGAAAATCGCTCCTCTGGGTTCGTTGGGGATATAGCTGATATCCCAACCGTGTGCCAGAACGATTTGCTGAACGACCGCCAACCCCAGGCCCGTTCCACTCGGATGTGTGGTGAAGTATGGTTTAAAGATATCGGTGCGATGCTCTGGTGGAACGCCCGGACCATTATCCCGGACTTCGAGCTGCGCTTCCGTCGAACTGCTTTTCTCAGCAACAACCTGAATCTCACCGCGAGCTTCGACCGCCTGAATGCCGTTGATCAGGAGGTTAAAGAGAACCTGCCGGAGCAACTGCTCATCCGCATCCACAACGAAATTTTCTCCTTCCATCTTCAGTTGGACGGCCTTGTCCTCGATGTCGCTCAGAAGCGCTCGGACCACGTCGCCGATGACCGCGCCCAACGCGACCGGCGCCCGCCGCACTTCGCGCGGACGGGAGTAGTCGATGAATTCGTTCAATTGCGCGGTCACGCGATCGACTTCGTCCGTGATTGCGCGCGACCTGCTCTTGATTTCTTCCGAGGCGGCTGGCTCCTTGGAAATCATTTGCGCCATGCCACGAACGATGTTCAGCGGATTCCGCGTCTCATGGGCCAGGCCGGCTGCGGCTATATTCATTTCTCTCAAGTAAGAGTTCATCTGGCTGGCGCGAAGCAGGTGCATCTGCAATTCCGAGGATTTGACGAGATTCTGCCAGGCAAGCCCAAGACCGAGGACGGAACCGCCGGCAAAAAGGCCGATAACGAATCGCAGCCAAAGATCCTGAACGGACGCCGCCTGAATGGACCCGGTTGACATGGCCATCGCCAAACCGTGCAATCCTCTCTTTTCGATCAACGATTGGTATTCCTTCTCATCCATCCAAAACGGGCGTCCAAACGGCGGCCTGTCTCCGCGTCCCCTTGGATTGCGATCGCCTTCATTAGGAGGAGGAGGCGGAATCCGCGGCTCGTCTCCACCTGCGGGACCATGGTCGCCATCGTTCCGGTTTGTGACCGCGCCCGTGACAACGTTCGAAGAACCTTCTCTATTTGGCATCACTTCCTGGCGCTGCGATCTCCTTCCAACGTTTCGGAAGGCATTGGTCGAGTCGCGTGGCGGCAGAACAATCGTTGGAGGATTCATCTCGCCTCCCGATGTTATATTGGCGCCCAAATCTACCGGGTTGACCAAGGTCACGCTCTTCTCGTCCCAACGCACTCCTTGTCGGACCGTGGTAAGATCGATCGGCTTACCGGCCGAGGCGACGACTTCGCCTGAGGCGTTCAAGAGCGCGACTGACACGAGTTCGCCCGATTTTGCGAGTTCCTTCAGCGCGGGTTCCAAACGTTCCTGCGAGACAATCCCGCCGAAGCGTCTTTGGGAGCGAATGACGAGGCTGAGGGTCGTGGCGATGTCTTGAGAGCGGTTAATCAATGCCGTGCGGGCGGATTCTTTCACCCGGTTGTGCTCCCAAACCTGCCAGACAATGACCATCACCCACACCGCCAGCAGGAGCCCATAAATGAGCGGGGTCCGCTTTCTGATGCGCGAAGTAAAAATTGTTTCTGATTCAGTCATTTACTTTTGGCCTTTTGAGGATTGGCTATCGGTCTTGCTGTTTTTGGCGCCCTTCACCGGTACGGTGTCCAGGAACCGGTCCAGTTCCTCTTCCGTAAACGCCTTGGGCACCATTTTTGAGTTTGCCCGTTCACCCGTTGACAGCGCGGCCAATTGCTCCGGCGCGTTAACGATGTGCGGGGTCACGAAGATGATGAGTTCGGTCTTCGTATAATTCTTGATCTGTCGTTTGAACAGTGTCCCGATCAGTGGGATGTCGCCCAAAATGGGGATTTTACTATCAGAACTCACTTTATCGTTTTCCATCAGGCCGCCGATGACGACCGTTTGTCCGTCGGGGACCACCACCACGGTGTCGGCTTTGCGCGAGTTAATGACCGGGGCGCTGATGGAGCTGCCGGTCCCGCTGGAGATCGGAACCCATTGAGATTTATCCGCAAGCTCGGAAATCTCCGGCGTAAGAATCATCTCCACCATGCCGTCAGGGGTGATGAACGGAGTCACTTGCAGATTAATCCCGACACTCTGGTATACGAACGTGTTAATCTGATTATTCTGCGCATCAATGCGCGTGCCGGTGATAAGGGGAATTTCCTGACCAAGGCTGATCGTGGCCTGCTGATTGTTGCGGGTCAGAATGGACGGGCGGGATAGCACCTCGGTTTTACCGGCTTGCGAAATTGCCCGCAAGGTCGCCTGAAAATCGTTACCGAGGACCGTAAAGAGACCGGCACCTGGCGGCACGGCCCCTATGAATCCAGCCCCGAATACGTTGGATGCCAGTCCGGTCATCGAACCGCTGAGTTTGCGGGTGATTGAGCCTTCAACGCCGATGTCCGACGCATTATTGTATACGGCCTCAAGGAAAACAACCTTGATGAGCACTTGAGGCTTCGGTCGATCCAAACCCTTGATCACTTGCCGGATATACCGAGCTGTCTCCTCGTCCGCGATGACAGTAATTTGTTTGGTGTCGGTATCCGCGGAAACGACCGCGTCCCCGATCGTGCCGTTCGGGACATAAGGCCGGCTCGAACTGCTTGACGATCCAGTCGTCCGTTGCCCCTGCTGTGCGTGGGTCTCAAGCATGGCGCACAGACAAAAACCCAGCACACCGGTCAGGATCTTCATCCACTGTGAACGTTTCGTAGTCATATTTGCCTCGCTTCGTCTTGTTTGTCAGATGCCTTGGTCATTTTAGAATCCCGTGCTGCTGGTGCCCATTTGCCCCGCAGTGCCGCTGGTTGTCGTTCGTCCCTGATTCTGATTCAAATTCTGCGTTCGAGTGCTGAGCGCGCTGCTGCCAGTCTGGGTAGCCCGGCTGGCGTTGTTTCGCGTGGAGGTGTTCTTGTTAAACATATCCTGCAGGACCGGCAGAACGTCCGATACCTCCGCATTCTCCAGCGGAATGACGTACACATTCTGTTTCTTGGAAGCATTTTCGTCGAGCTGCGCGATCATCTCGGCGATTTGGGGCATCAAGTCACTCGCCGCGCTGACAACGACCGACGAGGTGCGTTGATCCGCCACCGCAATTACCTGCCCCATCTTTTTCATCCGATTGCTGCTGGCGGTCGTGGTGCTCGCTTGAGCGGCTTGGGCGGCGAAGAATCCGGGTCCGCCTCTGCCAAACTGGAACTGCTGGCTTTGGTTTTGGCCGGTCTTGGTCGAATCCGGGAACAGTTGCGCAAGTTGATCCGCTGTCTCCTGAGGATCGGCGTTGACCAAATGAAACACCCGCAGTTCCGTGACATCAGTCACACTGACATCAACATCTTTAACCAATTGTTCGATTGTCGGAATGTATTCGTCCGGTGCGCTGACGATCAACGAATTGGTGCGGTCGTCCCCCATCGCGACGACACGCGAGGCCACCTGCCGCGCCACGTTGTCTCCAGTGCCTTGCGACGGATCTGTATTGCCTCCTTGACCACCACCAAAGCCGCCGCCAAAGCCACCATTACCGCCACCGCCACGGTTCCGGAAAAGCCGTTGCATGGCGGCATTTTGTTGGCTGGTTGGCGATTGGAATAATTGCTGGATCGTATCGGCCAATTGCTTCGCGTCGGCGTATTTCAACGGGAAAACGCGGACGGTCGAGATGCTGGAAATAGAGGTATCGAGGGCCTCGACGATTTTCACCATTCTGCGGACGTCGGCCTTCGTGGCGGTCAGAACGAGAGCGTTGGCGCTTTCGTTCGCCGTCAGTTTGGCGTAGGCCGGAAGGAGCGGCTGCAGAACGCTGGTTAATTGCAGGGCATTCGCATAACGGACCTGAATAATGTGCGTGACCATTTCATCGGTTCTGGGAATTTTGTCGGCGTCCCTGCCAGCAGTGACCGGGATGTCGCTTGTTGCGGCGTTGTCCTTGTTGACAATCGTCAACGTCCGGCCTTCGCGAACAATCACAAGTTTGTTTTGGTTCAGCACGGCACTCAGCAGATCGAAAGCTTCGTCCTTGTTGAGCGGTCGAGTGCTCAGGATATCGACCTTTCCTTTCACATCAGTTCCCGGCGAGATGTTGATGACGAAATCAGTCGCGTCACTCAGATACTTCAGCACTGTCTCCAGCGGCGCGCCGCGGAAGTTGAAGTATATCCCATCCAGTTTGACCGGTACGGTTGCCGGAACAAGTGCGTTCGTTACAGGTTGTTCAGCGGCAACTGGTGTTTGATCCGCCGGTTGGGCGGGAGCTTGCTGTTCCTCAGCGGCCCGGGCGGTGAACGCCGCCGAGGTCCCCGCCATCACGGCCAGACAAAGCAGCAAAGTATGGATTCTAGTGGTATTCATTTCTGTAACTCCTTTTCACGCTGTTGCATCAGCCTTCTCAGGATCGCATCGGCACCGCTGCCGCCGCCTGAACTGGTTTCTTCCGAACTTGCTTCGGTCGCCGTTTCAGAAGCGGGCGCACCGCTTGAGGTATCTGGCGACTTTCCGACAGATTCTGTTCCATCTGCCAATTCCCACTTGCCATCAATTATTTTCATCTGCGCCCCTACTGACAACGTTGTCTGGTTGGTGCCGGTTTCCAACTTGACGTGGCTTGGGGTAATCTCAACAACCCGGTAATCCGCTATGGTATCGGATAATTTAAGAGTTTTCTTGTATTGCGCGTCGGATCCATCGAAAAGGGCGAACGCGCCCTTTTCGTAGATTATAGTGCCCACCAAAGCGAAGCCGGGCGCTCCGGCCATCTGGCTGGGATTGCGCCGCCCCGTCCTTCCCGAATAACGGTTTGGATTGAAAATATTTCGTTGCGCAACGATCCTGAATGTTTCGAAAGAAATTGCCGGCGCAGAACCGGTCGTGGCCGTTACCTTCGGAAGGCTGTTTGTAGCCACCGCATTGGGAGGACGGTTCGTAGCCGCTGCATTTCCCATGGAAGGCAGCAACGTCAAGGCAGGTATCAGCGCGAACAGAACCCACGCAGCCCGGTTGCTTCCCGTCTGTTTGTACCAGATGGGGTTCATCGTTGTCCTCCCGTCAGAACCAAACCGGTAAAACGCACACCGAGCGAAAGCTTTTGCCCCCCATCATCCCGGGCCGAAAGTTCGAGATCTTCCACTCGCAAGGCCAGCGGATCGCGCTCCAGTTCGTAAACAAACCGTGCCAAGGACTCCATGTCACCGGTGGCGTCCACCCGGCATTCGAGCGTCTTATAATCGTCACCGTTCTGTTTCCACTGCGGTTTAATGGAGGTGAAGGTGATCCCGCTCGCTCGTGTCCAACGTTCCACGGCCGTGAGAACTTTGCTTTCGGCCGCCGAAACGTCGGTGGGCAACGCGCTCTTCTGCATGCTGGTCCATCGATCTTCAATCGCCTGTTCCCGCGCCAGGAGAGCAGTCCCTTTGTCGAGGTTGTCCCTCAACTCGGAAATCCTCCGCGCATGCTCCTTCCACAGGCCAGTCAACGGTGTAATAAGTAATTTATCGCCGGCCAGCAGCGCCACACCGGCGATCGCGAGAATCACGAGAAGCTTTTGACGATCCTCAATTCTCACGGTTGCCTCCCTCCGTCCAACGGAAATTAAACGTGAAACGCATCGGCTGCACGCCGCCCATCTGTTGCAGTTGCACGTTTTCTACGTGACTGGCCGCCTGCAGCCGGTCGCGCATCTTCAGCCAGGCCTGATTGTCCTGCGCTATGCCGGAACAGGAGACTTCAGAACGGTCTTTGATCGCGACAGTCTTTGCCGTGACCGTTCCATCTTCAGGAAATACTTCAGTGAGTTTTCGCAAGATCGTCAAACTGTGCGGCGAATGATCGCACCACGACCGGAACTTCCGAATGTTGTCCTGAACTTCTTTGATTGCCGTCACTCTCGGCTCGATAGTACGCCAGCGCGATGCATACACGGAAAGCCTGATGTACTGCACCAGAAACGCGCAAAAGAATAAAATGATTGCCGCTCCTGCCGACGTCGCGGCCCAGAGGATTCTCCGAGACGAGAACTTGGAAGTTAACCCCATCCACTGACTCACCTTGATAGGCTTGAATTCAAAACCCGGAGCAACTCCGTTCAAGTATTGCGCCGCTATTGCGAGCGACGGCAAATCATTTCCCCGAACGACCGCTCCGTTCGCTTGGAGAGCTGATTGCACTTCCACCTGCAAACCCAGATGTTTCGCGCACGGCGCAATCGCATCGGCCAACGGTTGCCTCCACTGCGGGCGTCCGAACACGCGGATTTTCTTAATTGTTACACTGAGTTCCTTCGGCAGCTGACCGAGCGTGACCCTGATTTCCCTGGCAAGCAAATCGGTGTCAATTTGGCGCTCGGCGCCGTCCATCTCAATGGCATCCGGCAGGGCGCGCAACGCCGCCACTCCACCGCCGCTTGTCACCTGCAGGTCAACACTGCTTTCGCCTGCGACCAGCGCGAGGACACCTTCCGATCCCCCGCTCTGCGGCGGCTGCAACGCGGCGACGACCAGCGAAAAACTGACCGGCCTGAGCCGCGCGGCCACCAGAACTTGTTCAAGTCGCGTCAAATGGTTTTTGGGAATGGCCACCGATGTGGCGTATCGCCCGCCATCCGACGAACTGAACCGCGAAATGGAAATGGACAAGTCCTCAGGACCGTACGGGAACGCCTTCTCGGCCTGGATGCCCAGGAAACTGGCGACGTCCTCTTCGGGAATGTCCGGGAGTTTGGTCTGCGCCGTCATCGCCCAATTCAGCGGCACACCGACTATGCACCGGCTTTCGCGCGCGCCAGCTTCATCCAAACGATTCCGGATCTCCTGCCCAACCAACTTCGGGTCGTTGGTTAATGGATCCAGCGAAAGCGATGTTTCAAATGACCGCTCGACCTCGAGCGCGCCCTTGACGCGGCGGAGGACAACGCCCTCGAGGCGGTGCCCCTCCAGCGTCAATCCCATCAGGGACGATCTCCGCGACTTCAGGAAGTTTAACAAATACGGTGTCATCACATGTTCCTCATCAATTGCCAGCTCTGTCGCACGTTGCCAAGCGCCCAGCTCTGTTGAGTTATGTCCCGGCGGTAAATAATTTGCGGCATTCCGCCACTCGTGTCGAAAACAAACACCGTTCGCCGGTAACCCCTGCCGTAGTGGCCGACGGCGGCAACATCGGCCGTGAATTGATAACTCTTTGCGGTGATATATGGACCGGCTTGTATGGCGGCCGTTGTTCCCAAAGCCTGTGCCACCCACGCCACGGTTGCCAGTTGATCCGGGTGAGCCTGTCGATAGGTGACGAGCGTCTGCGCATTGTCTGGGCCGATACCGGGCACGCAAGCCAGCACAGGGGCAGGCGCGGTATTCACGTTGATCAAGCCGGCAATATAACTGGCATTCGTCGTCGTCAGAGCGTCCGCAACCTGGGAAAACTCATCGACGGTCATCCCGCTGCGAACATAGAATTCCATTACACTCCCGAAAGTCACGCGGCTTCCTCTCCCTTGACCGCCGGTTCCCGCGAGCCCCGCTTGCTGCAGGATTTGATTTGTTCGCTGAGCGCCAAGCGCGTTCTGCAACGCCGTCCGTAACGAACTTACACCGCTGCTGCTGCTGATGTTGATGCGGGCCGAGCCATCGGCCTGCGTGTTGGGTTCACGGCTGTAAACAGTGACGTATTCCAGAATCCCGGCATTCAATCCGTTATCGAGGTTGCCCCCGGTCTGAAAGACATTCTGGTTGTTTTCGTTTGGATCGAGAATCCCATTCAAGTTGAGGTCGGCTCCGTACAAAATGTCCGTGGTCACGCCAATCACGAGTTTCAGCTCATCGATGGTCTCGAACGGGGCGTTCTTGCAGGAGTAAGGCGGGTCCAGCATCCCGTACTCCAATTCCGCTCCACCAGCCGTGACGTTCGCAGCAGAATTTCTCCAGTTGAGAATCGAAGCCGCCATATCGGATGTCATAAACGGCAGCGCTTCCAGCATATCCAGCGTGGCCGTATTGATGTTTAGCTTCGACGCTTCGTCAATCAGACCAAAAGTAGGCAGGCCACTGGTGACGTTCGACGTTCCTCCGGCATCTCTTCCGATCAACCAAAATCTCGCGTTGCCGACCGGCACTTCCTGGCCTTCATAGGTTTGGGTATACGGCGTCTGGCCAGTTGACGGCAAATACGCCTGGATGTTGCCCGGCGTGATCAGAATACCGGGCATGTTGGTGGCTACCGTTTGAACCTGCTGATACAAATTCGTCAGTACGAAACTAATGTAGCGTGCGGCGCCTTCAATGGCTTGGTCGGCCTCAACACCGGCTTCATGATTATCGGCGGCCTGAAGATTGAACATCATCGACTGTCCGAGATACAGCGCGATGCTCACCAAGCCAAAAGTAATCCAAAGTACAATGATCAGGACCGACGCCTTTTGCCCTGACGCATTCTTGCCCTGAAAATCTCCGAGGCGTTGCAGTGTGGGATTGAAGAAGTTCATTATCCTCCGCTCCCTGTGCTGCTCGCGGTCGTGGTGACGCCGTTGGTAAGCTCCTGCGTGACCACCGGAACAACGATCTCGACCGGCAATCTGGATTGTCCGTCGGAGTCCGCCTTGGCGAACTCGATGTCAATTTTGATCGCCTGCGGGATCGGCGTGACCGAGTTGGTTGCATCCCAAGCGGTCTGCCAGTTCGCGCCGTCATAGAACGAGAACTGCAGCGAGCTGACGCCGCTCAACAGTGATTGCTCTGAAAGATCCGGCTGAGTGGGCGCCAGCAGGTTGCGGGTGACGGCGCGGATCAAATCCTGGCCGACGAGATGGGAACCGCCCGTCGGATTTTTCAACAGATAGGAAACCTTTTGCACATCCCCCCATGGCAGGTCGTCGTAGACCACGCCGGTCGTCGTGTAAACATCCAACAACGTAGGCTGATTGTTGACGCTTTCCACTCCCGGACTCTCGACGGAACCAGCCATCACACCGCCTGTAACGAGGATGCCACGCAGGTCCGCCTTGAGGATCGAAACAGCATGATTCAATGAGATGCCATTCTCGACCGAGCTCAAGGCCCTCGATTTCAAATGCAGTGCGGCGTAAAAAGCGGTGTTCATCGCCGCCAGCACCACCGCAGCAATCATGATGGCGATCAGCAGCTCCATCAGCGTGAAACCGTGATTGCCTGAATATTTTACGTTGTTGCCTCGGTGCGTCATGGAATCGTGTCCTGCATTAGCGTGCTCAACCGCACGCTGTAATCCCGGTTCTGGGCCGGGTACGCGACTTCGACCGTGATGAGCCGCATCGCGCCTTCACTCCAAGGTTCATTTTTCATCGTCCACCGATACCCCGGCCACTGCTGGCCAAAGGCGCCGCCCTGACCGGCGTTGCGCCATTGGCTCATGACAATCAGCTCGTTCAATTTGCTGTCCGCCAACTGCACCGCCACGTCTTTGCGTCCAGCTACCGAACCGGCGCGGCTGGCGATTCTAAGCCCCTCCATCGCCACCGGTAAAACAATGGCCATGAAAAACATAGCAGCCAGCACCTCAGCCAACGTGAAGCCGGTTTGCCATCCATGGCTACTGCGAGGCTGTCGTCCGAACATCTGTTTTTTGGTCGATGACATAATTCAACTGATTCTCCGATTGCACGAGGGCGATCCCTTCGCCGTCGTCCTGACGGATCACGACCTTCTGCGCGCTGTTTTCGCCAATCGAGCCATCCGGCGCGAACCGGATGGTGGCCATTTTATTCTGTATCCGCGCTCCCTGCCCCAACTCGAACTGCAACCGATCCGGCAACTGAAAGCGCACATCCTTTCCAACCCCCGACAGACTACTGTTTCCGTAACCCGTTTGCGGTCTGGCGTCGCTGGCATTGTATCCATCCTGGATCCGCAGCCCATATGTCCCGTCTTCGGGGTTCATCCACAAAACCATCGGCACACCTTCTGATACGGCGCGGCTCTGACCGTAACGAGTCAAGGCCAGAAGTCTTTGCCCCTCCCCCTCGATCGTTCGCGCGCGAAAGAACCTCGAAAGCATGGGCGCCCCCAGCGCAATCACACTCGACAACACAGCCAGCACCAGGATCAATTCGATCAACGTAAATGCGTTTTGCCGGTGCGTCTTAGCGCTGCTTATTGGGTTGTTCCCAGTTCGTGATGTCATCATCCCCTCCTACGCGCCCATCCGGTCCCATGGACATGATGTCGTAGGTGCTTTCATTGTGTCTGCCCGGACAATCGTAAATGTAAGGGTGCTGCCATGGATCGAGTGGGATGCTTTTAAGATACGGCCCCTTCCAATTCGTGGCGTCCCTGGGTTGCACGACGAGGTCTTGCAGGCCGTCCTTGCCCTTGGGGTAATAACCGTTGTCGACCTCGAACGCATCGAGGGCCGTCTCGAAGTTGGAAATCTGGGCTTTCGTTGCGGTCTTTCTCGCCTCTTCGCCCCGGTTCGCGAATTTCGGAACCACAATAGCCGCCAGCGTGGCGAGAATCACCAGCACCAACAGCAATTCGATTAACGTGAAGCCCGATCGCCGATTGAGGCGCGATAGGTTTTTGACCAAGCCATTTCTTTTCATGTCGTCATCTCCCCTTGTGTTTATTTGATGTATTCCTGAAGCGTGAAAATCGGAAGAACCATTCCAACGAAAATCGTGCCGATGAAACCCGCGATGAAAAACAACATGAGCGGCTCAGCCAGAGCCACCGCGGTCTTTAACCGGCGGTCCAAATCATTTTCCGTGACGTTCGCCAGTCGGATCAGTTCCTGGTCCAGACGACCGCTCTCTTCGGAAACGGAAATCATCTCCAGCACGGAGCCCGGGAAAAGCTCCCGACAATCGGCCAGACTCGATCCCAATGCGCCACCCTCCTTCACGCGGTCGATGGAATTGGACACTGCATCCACAAGGATTTGGTTCCCGATCGACTTACGCGCGACGTTGAGTCCATTGATCAAGGGTACGCCAGCCGCCAACAACGTGCCGAGCATGCGGCAGAACCGGGCCATTGCGAACTGGGCGACCAGTTTCCCCACCACCGGCGCCTGCAGGATCGCCCCCTCCCAGGCGCGTCTCCCTCGTTCCGACCTCGCCCAGTTCCGAAGCAAATAGGCTCCCAAAACAACACCCATTGCAACCAATAATCCATACGACCGCAAGACCCCGCTTGCCTTGACGATGGCGCGCGTCAGCAATGGCAAAACAGCTCCGTACCCGGCAAAAAGGGTTTGAAACTTTGGAATGAAGAAAGTCAGCAGAAAAACAAGAACCGACAACGCCAGCACCAGTAAAATCGATGGGTAAAGCAATGCCGTCAGTACTTTGGCGCGAAGCTCCTTTTCTCGCGCCTGGAAATCCGCGATCTGGGCGAGCACCAAATCCAGGAATCCACCGGTCTCGCCAGCTTCGACCATCGCCACGTACACACGGGGAAAGACGTCCGGCGATTTTGCCATCGCATCGGCCAACGACATTCCGTCGACGACCAGATCATGGATTTCCTTCCATTTCTCCCGGGCAACCGGCACCGAAGCTTCCTTGTGGAGAATGACCAGCGCCCGGCTGAGCGGGACGCCGGCCGCGAGCAGACTGGAAAGCAACCGCGTGAAATTCTCCAGTGTGCGAGCGGAGATTTTCTTGGACGCCCATGGCAACGATGGCAGGGCTACCGCTACGGTCTTCTTGTCGGACTGACCATTCGCACCGGCAGACACATTAATTGGCTGCAACCCCCGGCCCTCAATCAGCCGCAAGGCATCCTGCCGGCCTTCGGCCTCAATGCTGCCTTCGGAGATTTTGCCGTCCGTCTGCAGCGCTTTGTATTGAAAGACTGGCATGATCATCTCGATTCGTCAGCGTTGCTTCACCGCCGCACCAGCCACGTTTCCCCCCGCGGGTATTCCCTGCGATCCGCTCTTGGTGGCAGCCGCCACTTCCTTGGCGGTGGTGACGCTCAACACTTCTTCAAAGGTGGTGACGCCGAGGCGCACGAGACGCCAACCGTCCTCCGCCAAAGTGCGCATGCCCGCGCGACGTGCCGCATCCCGGACCGCGTCGCTGGAAGCGTTCTTCAAGACCAGCTCGCGAATGACGTTGTCTGTGTCCATCCACTCGAAAATCGCGCGCCGACCGAAGAAGCCGGTTTGCCGGCATTCCCGGCAACCGACCGAGCGGTAAATCGTGGTGTTTGCGGGAATCCCCACCTGTTCCTTGAAGGCTTGGGCCGCAGGCGAACGATCTTCTTCTTTGCAGTGCTCGCACAACAAACGCACAAGGCGTTGGGCAAGCACCGCTTCGACTGCCGACGCCACAAGATATGGCTCAATGCCCATGTCCACGAGACGCGTGAAAGCGGTCGGCGCGTCGTTTGTGTGCAATGTGGAGAAAACCAGGTGACCCGTGAGCGACGCTTGCACGGCAATCTGCGCCGTCTCCTGGTCGCGAATTTCTCCAATCAGAATCACATCGGGATCGTGACGCAGAATGGAACGCAGACCGCGAGCGAAGGTTAACCCGGCTTTTTCGGACACCTGGATCTGGTTGACGCCCTTCAGCCGATATTCGACCGGGTCTTCCACGGTGATGATTTTGCGGACGGCATCGTTAATCTCGTTGAGCGCGGTGTACAGCGTCGAGGTTTTGCCGCTGCCGGTCGGGCCGGTTACCAACACGATGCCATGCGGCAATTGAAGCACGCGCTGGAGGCTGCGGAACTCGCGCTCATCCATGCCAAGTTCATTCATGCCGCGTAGCGTCACGTTTTGCCGCAACAAACGCATCACCACCGCCTCGCCGTGGATCATGGGAATCACGGATACGCGGATGTCCACCTCGGCGTCATCAATGAGAATCTTGATCGCGCCGTCTTGCGGTAAACGCTTTTCTGCAATGTTCAAATGACTCAGAATCTTGACGCGCGAGACGATGGCCGGTTGGAACTGTTTGAGTTGGGCGGGAACGGGGACTTCCTGCAATACGCCGTCTATGCGATAGCGGATCCGGAACTCATGCTCGAATGGTTCAAGGTGAATATCGGAAGCCCGCAGCTCGATGGCGTCACGCAACACTTGATTGACGAACCGGATGATCGACGCATCCTCCGCCGCGCTATCCAGGTTCGTGTCTTCCTCTGACATTTCCTCGCCCACGACTTGGAGACGGGCTTCCTCGCCAAGCGTATCGATGGTGTCTGCGCCCACACCCAGCCGCTTCTTCATCTCGCGACGGATCGCTTCGCTGGAAGCAATGACGGGCTTGAGTTTCAAGCCCGTCATCGTTTTGAGCGTGTCAAGCCCCTGCGACGCGAACAAACGGCTCGTGGCGACTTCCACGGAACCGTTTACGCGTTTCAGGGGGAGAAGTTCTTCTTTCAGGAGGATTCGCGCGGGAAACAGCGACAAGAGTTCCCGATCTAGCTCGACGTTTTCCAAGTCGGTGTAAGCCACTCCATACTCGGAGGCCAGCCATCGGAGAACGTCTTCCTCAGACTGGATGGTCTTGGAACCGTCTGCGCACAGACGCGCCAAAGTTTCGGCATCTGTGGCTGACAGCTGTCTGTCCTCCACCATCTTGTTTAGCAACTCTTTCACGCTGTTTCCCTGCGAATGCTTGTCCTCGGGGTTATGGCAGAAGACCCATCAATGTCGCAGTGGCTTCCTGACGAACAGTAAGCACTTTGCGGAGATCTTCCTGTGCCTTTGTCAAAGCAGCTTCTTTTGTTTTGTGGGCGTCGCGGAATGTCGCGAGCTTGGCTTTCAACACATCCGATGCCGCTTTTGAATCCAACGCCTGCTGCAGAGCTTCTGCTTCCGGACTCGGCGCGGGACCCATTGCAGGACGACCGCCATTACCAGCGGCATTATCGCCACCGCGACGGGGACCACGCATGCCTGACATGGCTTCACGTCGTGCCTGCATCACTTTCTCGACCAACGGCTTGATGACCGTCCACTCGTCGTTGGTGACTTCCAAACGCTCCTTGTAACGCTCCAACATTTGCTGCTGCATCTGTGCGGGATCAAAATTCCCGCCGCCGCGGCGATTGCCACCATTGCCGCCTGTGTTAGACGGAGGTGGAGGGGGCGGAGCTCCGCCGCCTTCATCTTGTGCCATTACATTTCCCGCCCCGATTAGAAGGGCGGTCAATCCCACCGTCAACATCAACGGTCTGGTTATTCTCTTCATTGCCTTGTCTCCTCTAGATTGTTCGTTTTGTGAGGTCGTAGCGCCATACATAGTTATATAGCTTGGGCGCCCTCACGGTTTGTGCAGTCACAGTTAGCAATGGGAGTGCCATGTGAAGAATCCCCTTTAAAACAAGGTGATCGCCGTCATTCGGTGTGCATTTCTTTCACAGCCGTAGACCCAACCGGGCAAACCCTGCGCACCGATGCCGGGGTCAGCCCCGACATCAAATACCGGGGTTGAATGGCGCAAGATTGTCACCATGGAACAGGTCGCCAGCCGGGCCCAAGACCTCGGTGTTGCCGCGGCTGCTAATTTCGCTCAACGCGGCGGGCGACGCATGAATCTCGTCAAGATGCAGCGTGTTACGGATGCGTATAATGCGTGCTTGCGACGGTTCGAGCGGTTCGCAGCCGCGTAACGCGATAGTAAGCGCCTCACGGTCGGTCTCGGCAATCAATGGCACTTTGCCGCGCTCGAAGAACCCGGTCGTAACGATGTTTGCGTAGGTCGCCGGGAAATCGATCTTCGCAAACAGTCGTTGCGTGATGATGTCAGCCAGGCCGACGCCATACGCATTACCGTGCGAGGCCGCCGAAAGGTCGCGGACAACGATGATCCGGATACGCGGACTCTCGGGTTCCGGCTGGCCGTAGATCTTCATGCGACCAATGATATTGGTGTCCATGCCAGTGCCGCTGGTGTTCTTGCCGATCTCGTCCACGATCAGGATATCCAACTCATTCACAGGCAAGGACGGCATTGCCTCGGTGGCTCGCACTAGCAATTCGGGTTCCTTGTCGGGAATCTGTGCCCCCGGAATCGCGCGCGCCAGCATCGTTTCGTTGTAGGCGTTCTCGACAATGCCGATACCCATCAGAATCTTGCCATGCCGCAGGATCTGGCGGGCTACGCGTGGCATCGTGTCCCGCAGCCCGGCGACACCAAGCTGGTGGATCGCCCGCGCGCCTGCGTGTTTCCCCAAACCAACCGCCAGCATCTTCATTAACCCGCTCTTGTACGGCCCATGAAATGATGTGTGCGGTTTGATTCGATTGATGACTATCACGCCATCGGCCGCAGCAGCCTGTTTATCGAAGTAAACGGGAACTTCCACCTCGTCACGTGGCAACTCCACAACGTCCATTGACGACACGATAGGCGCGCCGACACCGGTCTCAGTGACGCCATAACCCTCCAGCACCGCGCGCTGGCCGTCTTCGGTCGCGCCGCCGTGACTGCCCATAGCCGGCACGATGAACGGCTTGCCGCCTTGAGCCTTCACCCAGGCGACGGTTTCGTGAACGATGAGTGGGAGATTGGCAATCCCTCGGCTGCCGACAGCGATGGCGATGCGCGCGCCGCGTTTGACCGACACGCCGGACGCCGCCAGTTCCGCGCGCAACGCGCCCGCAACGTCGTCCAGCCTTTCCGCAACGAACCGCTGGCGGACGCGAGTCATCAATGGCCATTGCGTAGTCACGTTGTTCTCCGAATGCCACGGCTAGCCCGCATATTTCACACGCCCGCGTGAAACATGCGCCTGCAGGGCCGACAATTCGGCGGAAGCCGCCACATTGTCGGGGCAGCCCCGACACACAAAGTGTGTCGGCCTCGGGAGCGCCACGCCTCTACGCGCGTCGCTCCCGAGGTGGATATTTCACAGCTACCTTCTGGCAGATGTGAAATATCCAGGCTAGCAGACCGAAAGCTTCAGAGAATGTCAAGCCGCCGCTTCCAGCCGCCAACTTCCTGCTGGAAAATGACCTCTGCACCGCGTATATCGGTCGACTTGATGCAGACATGGGGCGCAATTTTTGATTGGGACGGCGTGATCATCGATTCGTCACGCCAGCATGAGGAAAGCTGGGAACTGTTGGCGCGCGAAGGGGACCGCCTGCTGCCGCCCGACCATTTCAAGCGCAGCTTCGGGATGAAAAACGAGCAGATCATCCCGGAACTGCTCGGTTGGACGCGCGAGCCAACCGAGATCCGACGTCTGTCGTTGCGCAAAGAGGAGCTATATCGGCAAATCATCCGAGAACGCGGTATCACGCCGTTACCGGGCGTGGTGGAGTTGCTTGGACGGCTACGGGAAGCGGTCGTGCCGGCGGCAGTCGGTTCCTCAACGCATCGGCTGAACATCACAACCACATTAATCATGCTGGGTCTCGATGAGATGTTTCAGGCGATTGTTACTGCCGAGGACGTGACGCACGGCAAACCCGATCCCGAAGTATTTCTGCTGGCCGCGCAGCGGATTGGGGTACCGGCCGCGCGCTGCGTTGTATTCGAGGACACGCAGGTCGGCATTCAAGCGGCGTGCGACGGGGGCATGAAAGTCATCGGCGTCGCCGCGACGCATCCCGCCGCAAAGTTGCGCGGCGCCAACCGCGTCGTCCATCGCCTGGATGAGCTGACAATAGCGGAACTGGGCAAATTATTCTGAGTTGCCAACAGGTTATTCACAGGCGGGAAACCTGCGGATTCGTTGATTTTTTACTTGCTTTCAGGCTGCAAATCTCTATTTTACGCCTAACAAGGAAAGGGTGGGGACCCTATGTATCTGAAGAGCTTGCAGCTCATTGGCTTCAAGTCTTTTGCGGAAAGAACTGCACTTGACTTTCTGCCGGGCGTGACCGCGATCGTCGGTCCGAACGGCTGCGGGAAATCCAACATTGCCGACGCCATCCGTTGGGTGCTTGGCGAGCAATCGGCCAAGGTGCTGCGCGGCACCGAGATGTCCGACGTTATCTTTAACGGCGCCGATGGCCGGAAAGCCATCGGCATGGCCGAAGTCAGCATGACGTTCGCTGAGTGTGATCCAAAACAATTGTCGTTGCCCGGCGTTAACCTCGATTTCTCTGAAGTCACCATCACCCGCCGTGTCTACCGTGACGGCACAGGCGAATACCTGATCAACAAAACCCCGTGTCGTCTGCGCGACATCCAAAATCTGTTCATGGACACCGGCATCGGCCGGTCAAGTTACTCGCTTATGGCGCAGGGGCAGATCGATCAGATTCTCAGCGCGCATCCCGAAGACCGTCGTATGATCTTTGAGGAAGCCGCAGGGATCAACAAGTACAAGCATCAAAAGAAAGAGGCGCTGCGCAAACTGGAATACACCGAGGCCAACCTGGTGCGCCTCACCGACATCATCAAGGAAGTCAAACGCCAGATCATTTCGTTGCAACGTCAGGCGGGCAAGGCGCGGCGTTACAAGGAATTGTTCGATCAACTCAAGGCGATCGATACCCGCCTGTCGCGTCGCAAGTACGACCTGCTCAATAGGGAAATCTCCGGTCTCGAAGCGCAGATCGCCGGGTTCGCGACCCAAACGCAGCAGTTTGCCACCGAGATCGCCGACCGCGAGACGCAGATCGCTGCGCTCCGCCAGTCGCTCTCCGAAATCGAGCATGCCATCGCTGATGCCACCAACCGCGACCACGAACTTAAGAGCGAGACCGAGCGCCACCAGCAGCGGGTCGGCTCCAATACCGAGCGCATCGCCGAATTTGAGAAACTTATCGAGAACAACCGACGCGAAACCGCGGGCAGCGAGGAAAAGATCCACGTTCAAGAACAGGAACTGGCCCGGCTCAACGCTGAATTCGCCCAGATCGACGCCTCTCTCGCCGCCGAACAGGCCAAACTCCAGACGGAACAGACCGCTCTCGACCGTCTGAACACCGAACTCTCTCAAAAGGCTCGCGCGCTCCAGGAGATGAACGATGCGCTGGTCGCCTGCGAGAGTGAGCGCGCCCGGGCCCACAACGATCTCGGCGCGCTCGATGCGCGGAAGAAAAACGATCTACTTCGCGGTGAGCGGCTTTCGACCGAGCAGTTGGACCTCGAAGACCAACGCCGCGCGCTCGATCAACGGTTGGAGGATTTCGACAAGGGTCTGGCCGAGTTGCGCGCCAGCGTAGAGCCGCTCCGCACGACACTCGCGGCCCGCGAATCCGAACTCGCCTCCGTCAGTAGCGAACTGGCTGCCACGTCTGAACGGCATAATACCTCGGTAACGGAGTTATCCCAGCAGAGCGGGCGACTCGAACTCCTCCGCCAGTTGTTCACCGCGCCTGACGGCGCGACGATGCTCGGCAACATCCTCGAAATAGACCCGGAATACGGGCCGGCCATCGAAGCGGCCTTGAGCCATAATCGCCGTACGATTCTGGCAGACGACCTCGATACAGCGCGGGCATTGCTGGCCAGTGGGGCGAATGGCCCGTCGGTCGCTGCACCCGAACTGCTCCCCGGCGCGACAAGCATCCCGGAAAGCCTTGGCGACTGCATCAGCGCCATGTCAATCGTGTGCGTGAAGGACGAGCGGTTCGCACCATTGATGTGTTCGCTTCTGAAAAATGTGGTCATTGTAAATGACCTCGATGCCGCGCTCGCGCTCCGCACTGCGCACCCCGCACTGGCCGTGGCGACGCGCCATGGCGAGTTCGTCAGCGAACATGGTATTCTCAGCGCCATCTCAGGGAGCCAGATCGCGGAGATCGGAACGTTGTCGAACGAAATTAGCGGGCTGCAGGCGCGGGCAGCGGACTTGGCGGCGCGCAAAAGCGAGTTGGAGCGGAAAGAATCCGCAATCGAGGCCGCTATTGCACAGTCTCGCGCTGAATTGCACGACAAAGAAGTCATGCTTGCCTCCAAGCAGGGCGAAGGCAACGCGTTGGCGACCGAGCGCCGTGATTTGGAGAGCAAAGTCCATACTGTTGTGTTCGAGCTGACGGGCATTGAACAGCAGGATTCCGATGACAAGGCGCGCCGCGCGGAGCTTCTCTCCGTGTTGCAGCAAACCGATGCGCAACTTGGCCAATTACGCGAGGAACATGGCGTCGCACAGGGCATCGCACGCGAATTGCAGGCGCAGAAGGAACAGCAGACGCAGCAATTGACCGAGCAGCGCGTGGCCGTAGGCGGCGTCGAACACAAACGCACTTCCATCCGCGGTCAATTGGAGCCGATCGCGGGCCGTGTCCGCGACCTGCGCGAGCGGATGCAGACGTGCACGGGCGAAATCGACAACCACACCGCACGCATCGAGCAGTTGCGGCAGGAAATTGCCGGGTCGGAACAGAAAGTCGTGGAACTCGGCACGGCGCGCGAGCAATCGCAACAGCAATTGGCGGGTCTGCAACATCAGCGCACCGAAGTGGCGACGGGCATCCAGCACGCAGAGGACGAACTCCGGGCCATTCGCAAACAGGCCTCCGAGGCGCAGGAGCGGAAATCCGGGTTCGATGTCGCGCTTGCGCAAAAACGGATGGAGATCCAGAACCTCAAAGATCACGTCTGGCAGAAATATCAGGCCAACCTCGACGAAGTCCACAGCGACGCGATCACCATTACCGTTGCCGATCAAGGCCCCGCGGTCAGCCAGCAAGTGCCGGTGGAGACCGATTGGGACGCCATCGAGCAACAGGCCGCCGAAATGCAATCCAAGCTCGACGCGATGGGCCCTGTCAACGTCGAGGCGATCAACGAGTACGATGAACTGGAGCAACGCTACACGTTCCTCACCCAGCAACACGACGACCTCGTCAAGGCGAAGGAACAACTTTTGCAGGTCATCGCCAAAATCAATACGACCACGAAGCAGCTATTCAGCGACACGTTCGAGAAAGTGCGCATCAATTTCCAGGCAATGTTCGTCGAGCTGTTCGGCGGCGGTAAGGCCAACCTGCTGTTGGTTGATGAGAACGACCCGTTGGAGAGCGGCATCGAGATCGTTGCCAAACCGCCCGGCAAACAATTGCAGAGCATCACGCTCCTCAGCGGCGGCGAGAAGACGCTGACGGCAACTGCGCTGCTGTTCTCGATCTACATGGTCAAACCGTCTCCGTTCTGCGTGCTCGACGAGTTGGACGCGCCGCTGGACGAATCGAACATCAACCGGTTTATCCGCATCCTCCAAAGATTCATCGCACAAAGCCAGTTCGTCATCATCACCCACAGCAAACGCACCATCGGCATGGCCGACGCCCTCTATGGCATCACCATGGAAGACCACGGCGTGTCAAAAGTTGTCAGCGTCAAGTTCAGCCCGCGCGAGGAAACCGCGCGCAAGGATCATGAGAAGCGACGCGAGAAACAGGAAGATCTCATTGATCACGATCAAGGTGCCGTTGACAATGCGGCCACCGTGGCAGGCGACCTAAGGCCCCACGAAGAACCGATTTGCAACGATCTGCTGAATGAAAAGGAAGAGAAAGTTACGCCGATCACGAACACGACGCCGATCGATGCGCCCGAACCGGCGCTCGGCCAACCTGCACCCGAGTCGCTCAAGGCCGAGGTGCAAGCCGCTGTCGATGCCGCCGAAGAAGCGGGTGAGTCGGTGAAACAAACCGTCGCCGAAACAGGCGAGACTCCGACTGAGCCGAAGTCTTAACAACCGCTTTTGTTTCACGCAGAGATCACAGAGTCACGGAGGCCCTGGGTTCTCTGTGCGCTCTGCGAGAGGCCTAATCCGCGACCCTTCTTTGCGCCACATACCGCGTGGTAAACCTTTGCGTGAGCTGCCGTTTATGTTACAAGGTCAATCATGCCCGTCGAGTTCGACCTGTTTGATTCCGCTTACAACGACGTGCTGGCAGCATCGAGCTACGGAGAGTTCTGCAAACGCCTGGCGTCGTACAACTGCCAGAAATGTCCGCGCGGCAAGGCGCGCAACCATATCGTGCTCGATCGCGGCAATCCCGGCTCCAGGATTCTCATCGTCAGCGAACGCCCCGGCGACAATGAAGACATTCAGGGCAAGGCATTCGTCGGACGCTCTGGGGAGTTGCTCGACAAGATCATGGCCAGCATCGGTCTCGACACCAATCGCGACCTTCTCATCGTTAACATCGTCAAATGCAAAGCTGAGGCTGACCGTGCGCCGTTTTCCCAAGAAGTCGATGCCTGCCTCCCTTATTTGCGCCGGCAGATCGATTTGGTGAAACCGAAAGTGATTTTGCTCCTTGGCGCGGTCGCACTGAAATATTTGGTGAAGGATCGAGGCGAAGATTTTTCAATGGAGAAGGAAGCCGGCAAGCTTTTCACGGTGGGCGAATATCCTGATATCCAGTTTATGGTCCTCTACCACCCTGCATTCCTGCTGCGCGACCCGCGCAAAAAAACTGACATGTGGGAGCACGTCAAAAAACTCCGCGCATTTCTCGCGGAGCACGGCTGGATGCCGGGGAAATAACGACAGTCTCGCGCCCAGCCGCAAAGACCCCGACCCAAGCTTCTTTGCGTCTTTGCGTGAGCAGTCGTTTGTGCTACAACGCCGGCATGTTGGAAACCGCAATCGAGGCGGCCAGTGAAGCCGGGAAACTATTGCGGAAGAATTTTGGGTCGACGCTGACCATTGACGAGATTACCCACCACGACATCAAGTTGGCGATCGACAAACAGGCACAGCAGGTCATTACGAAGATAATTCTCGCGGATTTTCCCGACCACTGCATTCTTGGCGAGGAAGCCGTGACTGGCAATCAGAACGCCGACGTGCGATGGGTGGTGGACCCACTCGATGGGACAGTCAATTATTTTTACAGTATTCCACATTATGCGGTCTCTATCGCAGCACAGCAGCGGGTCGGCACGGATAAGTGGGAGACGGTTGTGGGCGTGGTGCTGGATCCGGAGCTGGATGAATTGTTCGCCTCCGAGAAAGGCGAGCCCGCCTACTTGCACGGGCATCCGATTCATGTCAGTGATCGCGTCCAACTCTCCGAGGCGATTATATCAATCGGATTCTTCAAGAGCGCCGAGACGATCAATCGCAGCCTTCAGGATTTTGGGCAGATGATTAATGAAGTGCGCAAGATGCGATTGATGGGCGCGGCGGCGTTGGACGTCGCCTATGTGGCATGCGGTCGGTACGATGCGTACATCGAGTATGGGATTAAACTCTGGGACATTTGCGCCGGGCAGTTGATCCTTGAGAATGCCGGTGGTCGCGCCGAGCTCAAACCGCGCGGCGATGTCAATTCGTTCGATGTGCGAATGTGGAACGGCAAGCTGCCAATCGGCGAACTAGTCCAACCAAGCGAGCTTGACTGAGTTGGCGCGGTAGAGCAAGCCCAGCAGGCGGGCGGTGACGACCAAGCTGTATAATGAGTAAAACTCGAGGGGCAAGTAGGCCACAAGCCTCCATCCCCACGGCAAGACGAGTAACAACGCCAAGCCTGCTGTGCCCAGCAACAATACTGCGCCCACTAAAGCCACGACCAACAGATAATGCCGCAGAGTCCTAACAATGGCTGGCAGCACCAGCAACGGGTTAACCGCTGACACCGAATCAAACATCACCACCGCCAGCAGCGCCATCGGATAATAAACGGTTCCGAGCACCCACAGACTCGCTGTCAGCACCCGCCAAATGCTACCCGTCGGAAGGAACAGTTGGCAGAGTATGGCTGGCAGAAAAACCGCCAACCCCGAGCCAGCAAGTTGCATGAACACCTCCCGTAGGTTTTCCCAACCGGAAAGGTCTGGCGATTCCATCGTCTTTTCCTCGCCTTCAGAGGTGGTATGGATGATGTTAATCAGCAACATCCCAAACCATCCCCCCACGATAATACGGGCAAGGAGGACGCCGCCGCTGGCCAAGTAACCGGCGAGCCCCATGATTTTCTGAGCTAACTCCAGGAAGACCAGTAGCAATGTAGTAAAAGCCAGAATCAAGGTTCCATCGCCGTGGAATGGGTATACGAAAACACCCGGCATCTCGGACCAAAACGGGAGCGGCTCTGTGATCTTAACCACACCGTGACGACATTTCGGGCAAAACAGTCTTGTTGTGCCCTTGAACACCTCTCGCAGCAAACGGTCTTCCGACCACTCGGCGCCACAGCGCGAATTGCTGCATCTGTACTGGGGCTCACTTTCGGATGGGCTGGCCGACACTATCCCCGCCGGAGGTTGTGGCACAGTCAACTGAGCCTGGCAACGAGGGCAGGCAACCTGCAGCCCGGCACCCGCTTCATCAACGACGATTTGCTGATCACAGTGCGGACATTCAAAGCAGATGTCCATTACAGCCGATTGTACCGGGCGAGATGCCGAAGTCAAAACGATAAGCCCGCGAATGCAGCTTGGCCTTTCGAGTTCACTCCAATAGATTACGCGTACAACCTGGAGGATGATCGTCGCCGTGGTCAGAAAAGGGCTTATCGTGAGCTTGATCTTGCTAGCCGGTTCAGTGTGGCCGGCAGTGGCAGTCGCGTCTGAGACGACATCGCCGCCAGAGCCACATCCATTCATGGTCGCTCCGTTCGCGATTCTACTGCTGGCAATCGCATTCATGCCGTTTATTCACAGGCATCACTGGGAGAATCATTATCCGAAGGTGGCGATCGGATTAGGGCTGGTGACGGTGCTGTATTACCTCGTCGTGTTGCACAACGGGCCGCGCATGTTGGATAGTATGGTCGAGTACGCAAAGTTCATGGCACTGATCGGCTCGTTGTTTGTCGTCGCGGGCGGCATCCATATCAATATGACAGGACGCTCGACCCCGGCAGTTAACACAGCGATGTTGGCGATGGGCGCCATCCTAGCCAACTTCATCGGCACAACCGGCGCCTCGATGGTGCTGATCCGGCCGTTTCTGCGCATCAACAAATATCGCATCGCCCCGCATCACGTGGTGTTCTTCATTTTCATCGTCAGCAACATAGGTGGGGTCCTGACGCCGATTGGGGATCCGCCGCTGTTTCTCGGCTACCTCAATGGTGTCCCATTCTTTTGGCTGCTGAAAATGCCGCAGGTGGTGCTGGCGTGGTTGATCTGCGTTGGCGCATTGCTGGCGCTGTTCTTCGTTCTCGATACTAGAAATTTCAACCGGCACAACGTCGCGCCGGCGCATGAGCCGGCAACTGTGCGGCACTTTGAAATCAAGGGTGCGCGCAATTTTATCTGGCTGGTGGCGATCATTGGCCTGGTGCTGCTGCAAAAAATCGCAGGAAGCTGGGGCGCAGTGGCGAGCGCGGTATTGATGATTGGTGTGGCCATCGTCGCGCACCGTTTCGGCGACCGAGATGCGCGGCGCGAGAACGAGTTCGACTTTGCGCCGTTACGCGAAGTCGGGTTTTTGTTCGCCGGCGTTTTTGCGACGATGGTGCCGGCGCTCGACCTATTGGAACGCCATGCCGTCAGTCTGGGTATCACGACGTCGCGACAGTTTTTCTGGGGCAGCGGCCTGCTGTCGGGCCTGCTCGACAACGTGCCAACGTACCTGAACTTCCTCACAGCAGCGTTTGGCCTGCAACATCTATCGTTGGGGAACCCGTCACACATGCAAACCATGCTGGCCGATCCATTGTTGTGGAAATATATCGTCGCCGTTTCGTTGGGATCTGTCTTCTTCGGCGCGTGCACCTACATCGGGAATGGACCTAACTTCATGGTCAAAAGCATTGCGGAATCCAGCGGCGTGAAATGTCCGAGCTTCTTTGGCTACATCGTCAGGTACACACTACCGATCCTGATCCCGCTGTTCGCGCTGATCTCGTGGCTATTCATCCGGTAGTGCCACAATCACACATCGTACAAAACGTGATTAACCACGAAGAGCACGAAGGTCTCAAAGGCTTTGTGCGCTTCGTGTCCTTCGTGGTGCGCCAATCTGGATGACAATGATGGAACCGCGCTTGTCCATTATGCGGCGACTTCCACGCGGCTCACGCGTACCGCGGCGGGACCTTCGAGCGGACATTTGTTCTCGCAGATTCCGCAACCGATGCAAAGATCGCGTTCAACGTACGGCTGTTTGACGATGACTTTCTCGCCCTGCTCGGTCCTGGCTTCGGCTTCGCGGAACCTGATGGCTTTTTCCGGGACGGGACAGTGTTCTTCGCAAACTCCGCAATTCTTGCCCTTCGCGTAAGGCAGACAACGGTCCTTGTAGAACTTCGCCTTGCCGATCACCGTTTCCTGTTTTTTGGCGAGCGGAAGACGGCGGATTGCGCCAGTGGGGCAAATCTCGCCGCAGAGAGTGCAATTGTACTCGCAATAGCCAATTCGCGGCACGAGCCTCGGCGAGAACATACCCTCAACACCCGCCTCTAACATTGTTGGCTGCAACGCGTTCGTGGGACAGACCTTCAGACATTCTCCGCAACGGACGCATCGATCCAGGAACGCGGATTCGTCTCCAGCGCCCGGCGGCCGGATCAGTTGCGGATGAATACGACGGTTGATCCGCCCGACCCACGCAACTACTGGCAACGCAAAACCCGTGGCCACCGTGCCGATAAACAGTCTTCTCGACTGATCGAGCGGCGTGGGCGCAGTTCGCGTCTTGCGGACAATGAATCTCACTCGGTCCTGCGGGCATTCATCAATGCAGTCGCCGCACAGGTTGCATGCCTCGGGCGCGAGTCGCCCTTCCGCGTCGAAGGCATCCATGCGACAAATCTTGCCGCAAACTCCACAATCCTTACAGCTTTTCACCGGCAACCGCCGCACAAGCGACCACCGTGACAGCAGCGCAAGTAATCCGCCGAGCGGACAAACATAACGACACCAGAATCGCCGCTGGACAAATTCGAGTGCAAAGACAGCCAACAGAATCACCAGCCCCGCGACTGCGGGGCCGGCAAAACGAAAGGTGACACCCTGAAACGGAAGAACTGTTTTCTTCAAGAACGCGTAGATCGGTTCGGTCACACTTGTGACCGCCGCCGGCGCGTGTTGATAGAGCCATGTAAAGGTTGCCGAGACGCCGTGGTTCCATAATGGATCGATGGCGCATGTCAGTCCGCGCATGAGGATCGAGAACGGGTCGAAGTAGCCGACGAGTGGCAAACCCAGCGCGGCACTGATGAGGATGACGCCTAACAGGAAATATTTCGCGTGCTGCCAGCGATGGTTTAGTGGTCGCGCCTGGAAGCGCGTCGGTACAAGCCGCCGCGCTCCATCCAGCAGGGTTCCGAGCGGACAAATCCAGCCACAGAAAAATCGTCCGAGCACGACGGTGAGCGCGACAAGGATCATCGACCACAGCACCGTGAGAACGACCCGCTTTGCGGCCACCATGACAGAAGCAGCGACAAGCGGATCGATGCGAAAGAGAATGTTGGCAGCGCCCGGGATTCCGGCGATGCCCGTGTATTCAGTTTTGCGGAACAGCCACAGGAACAACAGCAGACAGACAACCTGCGTCGCCCGACGCCAAAACCGCCACGGGATCTGACTAAATCGCGGTATCATCCATTCCGTGTTAGACCTTCAGCACGCGCACTTTGCTCAAGTCCATCTCGCCAAGGCCGGCTCGGTACGCGGCGCGCGTCGACTCGATGGCGTCGGGCTTCAGGTCGAACAGTGTTGTTGCGTACGCATCGGCGGCAACGGGGTCGGTCGAGGCCATCAGCGTGTCGAGGATCTTCACGTCGTCGAGGTTGCCGCCCTGTGGACCATGGCGCAGCAAGATGCGCGTGGCGTCGATCACCGTGAGCTTTGGGCGAATCACAGTGTTGAGATCGGCCAACCGTTGTCCGATGGACTGGTGCATCTCGCCGCGTTTTCCGCCGATAACGCCCATCACGTTTTTCATTCCGAGCGTGAGCTGCGACAAGCCGTGATGTTTCGCAACCGGCACATTGATATAACAGTCCGCGTCAAGGGCGTCCTTGTAAAACTGCCATTCGGTGATCGACACGCCCTTCTCAATCTTTACGGGAACAAACTTGCGATCGTCGATAAACTCGCACACAACGCGGCGGTCACCGATGGATTCAACCGCTTCGGCGATACCGCTGTTTGCGTAACAACGTCGGCTGTCATTGCAGGGACGGTCGAAGACCATCACCTTCGATGCGCCAGCATTGAGCGCCTGTTTCACAAGCGCTTTGACGACCTGTGGATGAGTGTTGGCGCCTTGGGCCGGATTGCGGTCCCAACCGATGTTTGGTTTGACGACGACCTTCGCACCGGCCTTGACGAACTTATTCATGCCGCCGAGTGCACCGAGAACCTTTGCGACCAACTTCTCATAATCCGTGCCGGTCGCCAGCGCCAAGGTCGGCATGACCGCTGGCGTGACTTCCGCGGCATACATCGACTGTGTCACCTTAAAGAGCGGACCCGCCACTGTCAGACCAGCCGACCACACTGCCACCTGCTTAAGAAATTCTCGTCGATCCATAATTTACTCCTCTCGCGACCAACTGAAGAGAGGTTAACCCCAAATGCGTTGGCGGGCAAGTTCGCCTGCGGCGGGCGAAATGACAAGTTATTGGGAGAATCCTGCGCATCAGACGGCTTGTCATCGTGTGGTAAGTGGTGTTAGCATCCGCCGCAATCAGGAGCACTGGGCGATGTATAAAGAATTTTATGGGTTGCGGGAATACCCCTTCAACATGACGCCGGACCCGCAGTTCCTGTTCCTCAGTCGCAACCATCGGATCGCGCTGGAGGTATTACTCTATGGCATACGCGAGCGCAAGGGATTCATCGCCATCACCGGAGAAGTTGGCGCTGGCAAGACGACGCTGTGCCGTGCGCTCTTGAGTTCGCTGGATGCCACCACCAAGACGGCCCTGATGCTGAATCCGTGCTTGTCCGACTCGCAGATTCTGCGCGCCGTGTGCGACGAATTTCGTCTCCAGCCCGCAAAGACCACCAAGAAGGACCTGTACGACACGATCAATGCCTTCTTGTTGCGAGAGTTGGCCGCCAATCACAATGTCGCGTTGATCGTCGATGAAGCGCAGAATCTCCGGCCAAGTGTTCTCGAACAAATCCGCCTGCTCTCGAATCTCGAAACCGAGAAGGAAAAACTTCTACAGATTGTGCTGGTTGGCCAGCCGGAGTTGGGTGAATTGTTGGCGCAGGACAATCTGCGGCAACTCAGACAGCGCATCGCGTTGCGACATCACGTCGCGCCGTTGGCGGTGGAAGAGGTCGGCGAATACATCGAACACCGGTTGCAGGTGGCTGGAGGCGACGGGCGCATTCAGTGGCATCCAGAAGCGCTGGCGTTGATTTATGAGTATTCCCGCGGCGTGCCGCGCCTAATCAACGTACTCTGCGACAAGGCGCTGCTGGCCGGTTACGTAACGGAAAGTTTTACGATTGACGTCGTGATGATCCAGCGGGCTATCGACGACACGGAATGCAGAACGTTTTCGACAGCGTCTCCGCAAGAGCTGGAAACAGCGCGATGAGTCTCGTCCACGAAGCCTTGCAGAAAGCCGAGCGCGAGAAACAGCGTAAGACTGGCGACTCGCCCATTTTCGCGCAACGGGCGCAACCCGTGACGCCGCGACCGGTTCTCCCGCGTGAAGACAAACCGGTCGCGCCGACAAAGGCACCGGGGTTCCCACAAGCACCCGCGTCCCCTGCCCCCGCACCGGTTGCGAAATCGCATCAAATGGTGCTGGTGGTGGTCGCAGCGTGCGTCGCGCTCGTGGCAATTGTAGCGATTGTTTTCATTGTTAACCGCACGCCCTCGGTCGTGCGCAAATCCGAGCCGTCTGGAGGGTCAGGCTCCGTCGCGATTGCTTCCACACCGGCGCCGCCAGAGGCGGGTAAACCGCGTCCTACAACAGAAACATTCACTCAACCCGCCGTCGCGACTCCTCCTGCCGTCGCGACACCTCCCGCCGCCGCGTCGCAATACAAGGTCACCGGCATCATGAAAGACCCACAGGGAAAATACTGCGCAGTGATCAATGGCCGGGTTGTGTACGTCGAGCAATACATCGACGGCGCCACCGTGAAAGCCATTGAACGCGATCGCGTCACCCTCGATGAGAACGGCCGTGAACTAGTGCTGCGGCTCAACTAACGTTACGGTTTCCGGCTGGCAAAACTCTTCTTGAAGTCGTCGGGCAACGATGACTGCGCGACCCACGCTTTGGCCGCGGCTTCGTCCACACTCAGCCATTCGTAAGCGATTGATTGCGCCGTCCTCCGCATGATGTTCTCATCCTGAATCGCATCGATCCAACGGATGGCGTTAATAGGGTCAGCTCGCGCCATTTGTTGAGCGAAGTTTTGGACGGCGCGGTCGTGGGTCTTACCGGCCGGAAGACTTTCAATCCATTTGGCTGCTCCATTAGGGTCAGAGTCCGCCCAATTGCGAGCGAGCGAACCGACAAGATCGTCGCGCGCGTCATCAGAAGGTAACTGAGTGACCCAGGCGGCAGCGGCCTGCGGATCCCGCATAGCCCAACCGTTGACGATGCTGGCCAGCACGTCGTCTTTTTGATTGCCCGCAGGCAGGCCGAGCGCGAACGTGATCGCCCCGGACGGATCTGTTAACGCCCACACAGCTCCGACACCTTGGAGGGCGCTTTGTTTGGTGGGGCCTTCGGGGAGTTGTTTAGCCCAGTTGAGGGCGCTTGAAAGATCGATGGTTGCCCATTGCCCGGCGACTTGCTCGTACTTCCCCGCGCTCTCCTGGCCCATCGGGAGTAAGGCAAGCAAACCGGCGGCACTCTGCGGATCCCTGTAAAAGAGTTGGTTGCTGACATTGTCAACTGCGGCGCGCTTGGCCGCGCCATCCGGCAGTGACTGAATCCAAGCAATTGCCGCGGAAACGTCCGAATTCGCCCAGGCGTAGGCAATGCTGGCAATCGCTTGATTTGCAGCGGAACCGGGCGGCAACTGGGTGGCCATGTTCGCGGCCGCCTGCGGATCTTTGGCGACGTAGCCGAGAAGGACACTTCCGATGGCTTGGTTGCGGGTGTTCCCGGCCGGGAGGTTGCTAGCCCAAGCATACGCTGCTTGGGGATCTTGATCAGCCCATGCGGAGGCGATGACGCCGATCGCTTGGTCGCGCTCGCGGCCGCTGAATTGGAGCGCGGCGGCGGTGGCCTCCGTGGGCGATCGGTTAGCCCATTCGCTGAACAGTCTTTCTATCATGCCTTGGCGGAACTTGCCTGCAGGGAGGCTGTCCATAAGATTGATGGCGGCTTGTGGGTCTTGGGCGGCGACAGCGGAGGCGACCGCGAAAATAGCTGGGTTTCTCACTTGGCCGTTGGGGAGTTGCTTCGCATAAGCGGTGGCGGCGGCTGGATTGTTCTCAGCCCAGCCGGATAGGATGCCGGCTACGATTTCGGCATGGTGGGAGGAGTTGGTCACGGTCTCGGCAAAAGCGAAGGCGTTTTGCGGATCCAGCCGGCCCCAACGAGCGGTAAGTTCATGCACGGCGACCCACTCAAATGAGAAATCGGTAGCTTTAAGGCACGCCGCGATGGCTTCGCCGAACTGGTTGGTGTTTAGGCCATCCAATGCCCGAAAGATCTTGCCGAAGTCCCAACTGTTACCGCGGTTATGCATCGCGGCTTCGAGGTCAGCCACTGTGGACGATTGTCTTGTCTGAGACTTGGCAGTCGTGACGGACGCGCCAATGGTGTTCGTGGAGGTTGCGGTCAGTAACTTCGTCGGTGGTTTCGACTGCACTGCCGACGGTCTTAACGGGAGCGCGAGCTTGTTGGATTCCAACGGTTGATACACTGGGGCCTTTTGGAGGAGAACGAAGGCTGTTAGCAAGCCGGCCCCGAAGCAAGCCAACGCGGGGATGACTTTCGAGATCACGGTCTTCCAGTTCATAATCAACTCCTGCGCTTGGCGCGGTCGCGCAGGGCGCGGTCGATTTCGCGCTCGGCGGTCTTGCGTTTAAGCGTCTCGCGTCTGTCGATCTGGTTTTTGCCTTTGCCGAGGCCGAGTAGGACTTTAGCAAAACGCTTGGTGAAGTAAATCTTTAGTGGCACCAACGCCATGCCTTTGGAATTGAGCTTGCCCGCCAGCCGGTCGATCTCCTTTTTATGCAGCAGCAGACGGCGTGGACGGAGTGGATCGACGTTGTTACGATTGCCGAATTCGTAGGCGGCGATATGTGCGTTGTAAAGCCAAATTTGGCCGCGTTCCACGCGGGCGAAGGCGTCATCAATGGAGGCGCGCGCGGCCCGCAACGACTTGACCTCCGTGCCCTTCAGTTCGATACCCACTTCGAGCCGGTCGAGCAGAAAGTAGTCGCGGCCGGCTTTATGGTTGTGAATGGTGGCCGCCATCGTCGTCCGTCCATGGCCAATGGTCCGGCTCCGCGCCCTGCGTTGTGCTAGCCTCGAACACCCCGAATCTTTCGGGGCTAGTCTTTCGCGACTTTTTCCTCGTCAACGATTTCGTAGCTAATCTTGCCTTCGCCGATTTCCTTCAGCGCGACATCCGCGTAATCCATGCGCGGATCGGTTTGTGTCAATGGTCTATGACCTTGGATGAGTTGACGGACTCGCCGCGAAACTACATTGATCAACAACTCTGGATCAGTAACGCGCTGGAGCGCCGCCTCCAAGTATTTGGTGTTCATTCGCAAAGCGGCGCCACTATGCGGGAAAGTCCGCATGGTCGCAAGGTTAATTCTTTGCACCCCGCAATTTCCTTGAACGACGCTCCCCCCGATGTGGTCTGAAGTTCTGCCAGCCACGCTTGACCGAATGTGGCCGGGCCGGCGGTGGAGCGCGTGGGGAACTTTGCAGGCGCGTTTGACAGACGCGTGCGGCTCGCCTAGGATGGGCGGTCACGGCATCCATAAAACGCAGAGCACAAGTTACATGGCAAAAAAATCGAAACAAAAAAACTGGCCGAGACCAGTCGCGCCGACTTCTGCGCCACCGACGTCGCCGAGCGTGGTCCCAACCCCGGCTGCGCCGGTGTACCAGTTGTTCGCGCTTCAGGATTGGATCGTGGCCAGCGCGGCGTTCCTTATTGCCGGGCTGGTGTTTTTTTACCTCATGTCACCCGAGGTCACGATGGAAGATTCGGGCGAGTTAGTCACGGGCGCGTTCAATTTCGGCGTCCCGCATCCACCGGGGTATCCGCTGTGGGCGTTCTTGGGATGGGTGTGGCGATATCTGGTGCCGTTTGGCAATCCGGCGTGGCGGATTTGTCTGATGTCGGTGTTGACCGGCGCGCTGGTGGTCGGCGTCATGACGTTGCTGATGACTCGTAGCATTCTGATGCTGTTGCGGTCGCTGGCGTGGGCGGAGCCGATTGACGAGAAGTTGAAGCGATGGATAGCGCTGACAGTGGGCGCCAGCACGGCATTGTTGTTCGGGTTCAATCGGGGCGTCTGGCTCTGGGCATGCGTGCCGGAGATGCGCGTGCTGAACGTGTTCCTGTTCACGCTCACGGCATTCACCTTCTTTGGGTGGATGCTGCGACCCGAGCGCCATGGATTCCTTTACGCGACGATTCTGATTTACGGCCTGGGGATCAGCAATCACCAGACGATCGTCGTGATGGTGGCGCCGTTTATCGTTGGGGTGTTCGCCCTGGAGTTGTTGCAGGGGCTTGACACCGGGGTGTTCCAGAAAGGGAGTTTTCGGACTTTTGCAGAACTGATTGTCGCGGTATTGCTCTCCGCTGCCGCGTGGTCATTTGTGATGGCATGGGCTGGGATGAAGCAACTAAAGGAGTTTATCCCAGTGCCGATCTTGGGGACCATGGATTTGCACATGGTCGCGTGGCTGTTCGCCATTGTGGGCGCGTTCTTGTTGATCCTCGGCGCAAGTGAACAATGGTTGAGTTGGCGGCGAGCGCTGATTTGCACAGTGGTGTTCCTGATCGGCGTTGGGTTTTACGCGTACATGCCCATTGCAGCCGCCACGAACCCGCCGATGAACTGGGGATTCACGAACACCAGAGACGGTTTCCTGCATCACATCACCCGTGGGCAATACGAACGGCTACACCTGGCCAGTCCTCTGAGCCACGACTTTTATGTACAGATCCAGTTGTTCATCAAAGCGCTGCTGCAGCAGTTCAGCCCTCGGCTTGGCATGGAGCGCGATTATCTGTTGGGATTGCCGTTTGCACTGCTCGGTGTCGGCACCCTGGTTTTTCTGATCTTTGGCTGGAGATCAATGTACACCCGCGGTCGATCCTGGCTGATCTTTGTCTGGGCGGCGTTCTTCACTACCAGCGTCGGGCTGCTGACGATTATCAACCCCGGGGTTGACAAGCAACAACAGGAGATCAACATCAAGTTTTTCGCGCCCGCACACGGGTTCTTCGCGGTGTTGATCGGCTACGGTACCGCACTGGCGATCGCATGGTTGGTGGCGCGGTGGAGGAAATTGCCGCGGGCAGCCGCACAGGTAGCGTGCGTGACGCTGCTGGCGCTGCCACTGATCCCCTTCCAGCGCAACTGGCCGATTTGCGAGCAGCGCGGCCACGATTTCGGCTACCAGTTCGGCTACCGCATGTTCTACCCCGGCGGGGACCGCGATCCATACCCACCAATGGAGCGCAACGCAGTGTTGTACGGCGGGACCGACCCGGGCCGTTTTGTGCCGACGTACATGATTTTCTGCGAGAGCGCGGTGCCGCCATCGCAAAAGTTCCACGATCCTAATTTTGATCCGGAGGGCGGGGCGAAGTTCGACCGGCGCGACGTGATCATCATCACCCAAAATGCGCTGGCCGATTTTACCTACATGAATTACATCCGCAACCACTACGACGCCAGCCGGCCTGACCCGCGCCACCCCGAAACGCTGCTCAATCGTCCGCCATGGCAGCGTTGGTGGATCAACACTGTGTGGACGGCACTCGGTCGCGATAAGACGTACCCGGTCGAACCGATCTGGATTCCCACGGGGGATGATTCGCAGCGCGCGTTTCAGGAATACGTCGCTGATGTGCAGGCCCGCCAGCAGCGCGGAGAACAACTGTCGGCCGATGAACAAGTCGAGGTTCAGGAGGGACGGGTGTCGGTGCGCGGCGTCGGCGGCGTCATGAAGATCAACGGCATCCTCTGCCGCTGGATCTTCGATCGAAACAAGGATAAACACGCGTTCTATGTCGAGGAAAGCTACGTCATACCATGGATGTATCCGTACCTGGAACCGTACGGCATCATCATGAAAATCAATCATGACCCCCTTCCGTCCCCCGCTCAGGATCCGAAGCGGTGGCAAGAAATAATTGCACGCGACCACGCCTACTGGGACAAACTGTGTGCCGACTTCGATGCGCGGCCCGAGTTCCACCGCGACGGCGATGCACAAAAAACATTCTCCAAGCTTCGCTCGGCAATTGGCGGCATCTATGCGTCGCAGAAACTGTACGACGCGGCGATATACGCATTCAAGCAGTCGCTGTGGCTTTGCCCCGAAAGCCCTGAGGCGAATTTCCGTCTTGCTCAGCTTTGCGCCGAGATCGGGAAATTTGACGATGCAATTTCGACGCTCGAAAGTTACGAGCAGCGTGATCCGCTCAACAAGAGGATCGGAGAAGCTGTCCAACGACTGCGCGAACTCAGGCAGCAGAGCCAACAGTTACTACAACTTGAGCAGGGCATCACCGCGGCCCCAACCAACATGGAATTGGCGCTGCAGTTGGCGCAAACGTACAGCCAGCTTGGCAAGTTCGACAGGGCTGCGCTATTACTGGAGCGCGTGGTGGCTGCTGACCCGCGGAATGCCCCAAGAGTCACGCAGTTGGCCCGAATCTATGGCCAACTCGGCCGGCCGGACAGGATTCAATCTTTATGTGACGGCTATCTTACCCAGAGCAACCTTTCTGTGGGCGACATGATGATGATTGCCCAGGCTTACGTGTCGGCAGGTCAACTCGACAAGTGCGTTAACACGCTCCAATTGATTCTGCAACGCTACCCGCAAGATAGCTCTGCCCACTATGGACTGGCACGCGTTCGCGCCGTGCAAGGTAATATAAAGGAATCCCTCGATTCCCTTGAAACAGCCATTCGATTGAATCCCGCTTACCGCGATGCTGCCGGAAAAGAGACATGGCCCAATGCTATGTACAGCGATCCGCGGTACCAAGCGCTCATGGGCGCACCGGCGTCCTTCCCCCTCGGAAGCATGCCATAACGTGAGAATCGCCCGATGATTTGTTAATGTGCAAAAATGATTCCAGCCATCCGCGTCATTTGTTTCACGATACTGTTATCGGCGTTTTCCTTTCGCGCTACGGCGGAGGATTTCACCAATGCCAAACCACAGGCGCAATATGTCTATAAGACCGTCGGCGAACGGAAGTTGACACTCGACCTCGACTATCCGCCCGACTGGAAGCCATGCGATAAACGCCCGGCCGTTGTTTTCTTTTTTGGTGGAGGCTGGACGTATGGCACGCTTAGCCAGTTCAAACCTCAGGCCGAATACTTCGCCAAGCGCGGCCTAGTCTGTGCCCGTGCCGACTACCGTCTCCGCGTCAAGGACAGCGTCCAGCCCGACAAGTGCGTTGAGGACGCCATCAGTGCCATGCGCTGGGTCCGCAGCCATGCCGCCCAGCTCGGCATCGATCCCAACCGCATCGTGGCTTCGGGCGGTTCGGCGGGAGGGCATCTCGCGGCCTGCACCTTCTTCGCCGAGGGGATCAACGCTCCGGACGACAACAAATCCGTCTCTCCCAAGCCCAACGCGATGGTTCTCTACAACCCCGGTCTGAACCTGATCGCGTTGCGCGGCGGTCGTTCCGACGACATCTTAGCCGGCATGGACGACGCAGTGTTGAAGCGGATTTCGCCTTCCTTTCATGTCTGCAAAGAAACGCCGCCCACATTGATCATCGACGGCACGGAAGACTGGCTCAACCCGCAGATCCGCGAGTTTGTCCAGAAGAGCAAGTCTTTGGGCGCACCGGTCGAGGCCTGCTTCGCGGAAGGGCAACCGCACGGCTTCATCAATCAACCACCCTGGCTGGGAATAACAACGGAGGAGGTTGATGAGTTTCTGTGCCGCATCGGCTATCTGGGCAAAGAACCGAAAGTGCCACTCCCGACCAAGGCCAGCATTCCGGATTCTGCACCATCCAAACCACATGTCGCCATCAAGCTGGATACAAAACTTCTTGATGCCATTGCCGGCCACTACGAATTTGCGCCGGACGCCGTGTTTCCCACTGGAGTTAAAGTGTTGATCTGGCGAGAAGGAGATCAATTGGTCTCGCAAGCCTGGGGCGAGAACGTCCTCCAGGGTGCTTTCCACATTTATCCCGAATCGGAAACGAATTTCTTCCTCAAGGTCAACGGCGCACAATTGACCTTCATCAAGAACGACAAAGGACAAGTGACGTCTGTAATCCACCATTATCCAGGGGTTCCGGATTGCAAGGGAAAGAAACTTAAGAATTGATCTGAACGATTTTGACGCTGGCAAGCGCGTTAATAAATCCGTCAGATGGACTTCAGCGCTTTCTCCACTTCCTTCAGAGACAGGCAGTTCACCACGTCAGCCTTGGTAAGCCACCCCTTCCTCGCAATACCGATGCCGATGGCAAGGTATTGGAGGTCGGGAACGCTATGAGCATCTGGGTTGATGGCGCATCGGACACCCAGCTCCTTGGCGCGTTTCCAGAACCGCCAATCCATGTCGAGCCGGTACGGGTGCGCGTTTAACTCTATGATCTTGCGGTGCTTTGCCGCGGTCTCAATCACGTCGGGCAGATTGACGGCGTAGCCTTCGCGCTCCAACAGCAGCCGTCCTGTCGGGTGTGCAAGCATCGTGACGCGCGGATGCGCCACCGCCTTGCAGATGCGTTTGGTCTGGGTGTCCGCAGGCAGGTTGAAGTTGCTGTGGACGGCGGCGATGACGTAGTCGCATAACGCCAACGTCTTATCGTCAAAATCGAGCGAGCCATCAGGCAGAATGTCGCACTCGACGCCGAAGAATATGCGGAAGCCATCCTTGGCAAACTTCTCATTCAGCTTCCGGACCTCCTCGGCTTCTTGGCGCAGACGTTTTTCGTCCAGTCCATTGGCCTGGCGTTGCGATTTGCTGTGGTCGGCGATGCCGATGTATTCCAAACCGAGATCCATCGCGGCGCGGGCCATTGTTTCGACGCTCTCGACGCCATCGCTCCAGGTAGAGTGGCAATGGAACGTGCCACGCAGGTTTTCTCTCTCAACAAGTTTCGGCAGTTCGCCTTTCTCGGCAGCCTCGATCTCGCCCATGTCCTCGCGCAATTCCGGCGGTATGTAATCTAGGCCGAGCGCGCGATAGAGGTCCTCCTCATCCCTGCATTTTATCGAGCTACCAAGTTCCTTGGCGCTTTTCTCCTTCTCGGCAGCGGGTGAGAAACCGTACTCATTCAGCGACAGCTTCTTCAACTTCAACGCCCGCGCACGCAGGGCGATGTTGTGCTCCTTGCTGCCGGTGAAATAGTTCAGCGCGAACGCGTATTGCGCGTCACTGACCACGCGCAGGTCGGCCTGGACTCCGCCCTTGAGCACGACACTGGCCTTCGTCTCGCCCTTGGCGCTGGTACTGATGACGCCGGGCATCTGGACGAAATCTTCAATAATGGCCGCAACGTCTTTCGGTTTTGCGCTGGCGAGCAAATCCACGTCGCCGATGGTTTCGCGGCGCCGCAGCAGACTTCCAGCAATGCTGCACCGGATGACGCCATCGCGGGCACGCAACGTCTCCAGGATCGGCAGCGCGGCTGCCAAAGCCGTGTGGTAATGATGTCGTGACCCAAACTGGCGAACAAGGACAATGCCTTCCAAAATCTTCGTCTGGGATTTCTCGCCGAAGCCTTCAAGCTGCGCCACCTTGCCCGCCTTGCAGGCCGCTTCGAGCTTGTCGATCGAGTCCACCTTGAGTTTCTCGTACACCGCCCTGGTCTTCTTCGGGCCGAACCCCGGGATGCGAAGCATGTCAAACAAGCCCGGCGGCAGCGACGCCCTCAATTCATCGTGGAACCTCAACTGATTGGTCGTCACCATCTCAGTGATCTTGGCGGCAAGGTCGGTGCCGATGCCCTTGATCTCGGTGAGCCGCTGTTCGTCCACCAACTTGTGGAGGTCTTCCTGCAGGCTCTCGATTATCCGCGCGGCATTGTAGTAAGCGCGGACGCGGAACGGGTTCTCACCTTTCAGCTCCAACAACGTGCCGACCTCC
>Ga0187885_10000534_pt1 | contig 45985 bp, 34 predicted proteins | sample June2016WEW_20_1_3_FD_132970 | JGI IMG/M metagenome (GOLD analysis project Ga0187885, IMG submission 132970) | Peatland microbial communities from SPRUCE experiment site at the Marcell Experimental Forest, Minnesota, USA - June2016WEW_20_100 | ecosystem: Environmental > Terrestrial > Soil >...
CCATGCCAGCCTGTTGAGAGCCGGCGACAAATCGGGCCTCAACCGCAAGCTTTCCCTATACTGGGCAATCGCCTCCTTAATCTTCCCCTGACTGGCCAGGGCAACTCCCAAGTTGTAGTGCGCTTCGGCATAATCCGGTTTGATACGCAGCGCCAGTTCGCACTGCTCGATCGCCTCGGACACCCTGCCCAGTCGGAGCAGGGCGCTTCCCAAGTTATTGTGTACCTTGGCATAATCGGGCCTGATCCACAGTGCCTGTTCGAAGTGTTCGATCGCATCCTTGATCTTCCCCTGACTGCCCAAGGCAACTCCCAAGTCGAGATGTGCAATATAGTTGTCTGTTGTCACGTTCAGAGCATGGCGGAACAATGTCTCACTGTTCTTCCAGTGCCGAACCTGAAACCTGGATACCACCGCACACGTCACCAGTATCGCCACGACCATTACGGCAACAACTACTCTTCGAAATCGCTGTTCAACCACGCCACACTGCACACCCCATGCAACCATGATGAACAATCCCACCAAAGGAATGTAAGTGTAGCGATCAGCCATGGACTGGCCTCCGACTTGCACCAACCCGATCACCGGCACTAAGGTTCCCAAGTACCACAACCAACCCACAACCAAACCAGGCGCCCGTCTCACCCTCCAGATCGCCACTGCCGATACACCAGCCAAAACCGCACCCGCCGCCACCACTGCCCCCATCGACCACACCCGATACGGATAATAAACCGCCAGACCCACCGGCCAGACCGTCTTCCACATGTACAGCGCATAGGAAACCACTGCGTTGGCCACGCGATCACCAATCGGCCAATTCTCCAGAGAAGCGACGGCCCCTTCGCTGTGCTGCATCCACAAGGTCACTCCACACGACGCTGCCGCCAGCGCAAGAAACGGAACTTTTTCCCACAATAATCGGCTCAGAGGCGTCTTGGCATTGTTAGCAACAGCCGATTCCGCCCACCGCGTCCGACCCAGTGGCCAGTAATCCAGCAATAGCATCACAAATGGCAACGTCACAACCATCGGCTTGGACATCAGGGCAAAGGCAAACACGAAGACCACCGTCAGGTAGCGGGGCATCGAGAATGGGCCACGCGCATAGCGGACGTACGCCCCGAGTGTCAATATGAAAAAAAGTCCGCTCAGCACATCCTTGCGTTCCGCCACCCACGCCACCGATTCCACATGCAGCGGATGCAGCGCAAACAGCGCCGCCACCAACGCGCTCTGCCACAACGCGGCGGTCATTGACTGTAGAACCAAAAAGAGCGCGACCGAGGCTGCGATGTGGATTGCCAGGCTCATCAGATGATGTCCCGCTGGGCGCAGCCCGAATATTTCCACATCCAACGCGTGCGACAAGTAACTCAGAGGCCGCCAGTAGTCGGCATTCGGATCGTTCTGGACAAGATCTGCCGTAAAGGCCCAGCGTACAGATCGCCAGTTGAGACCGGCCCGGATATTCGGATTCGCCGTCACGAACGAATTGTCATCATAATTAACGAACTCGTGATAACGCACGGGGAGATAGACAACCACTGTGACTATGACCAAGGCCAGAGATATGAAAACCTTCAAGACAATCTCCCGCATCTTCGGTGATGAGCATGGGATCATTTGATTCTGAAGAAATCAGACGAATTTCAGCTTCTTCGCGGCGACCAGTGCCATCCGAAGCAGGAGCCATCCGTGTTTCCAACGTGCAATGTTTGTCGAGCCGTAAGTGCGGTCGCCATACCGAATAGCGATGTCGGCAATCTTGAGGTTCAACTTCCCCGCTCCGAAAAGAAGATCGAAGTCTCCGAAAGGATCAAATTCGCCGAAGTAACTACGGTTAGCCGCCAGCCGTTCGCAGTCGCTGCGCAACATTGCCTTTGTTCCGCACAGAGTATCCTTTATCGACTGACCTAGCAGCCATGTAAAAAGAAGACTGAAAACCTTGTTGGCACAGAGATTAAGGAAGCGCATCGCCTCATCTTCCATCGGATAGATGAGCCTGACGCCGTTGGCGAATTCCGCATGACCGGTTGCGATGACGTCGTAAAACTTCGGAAGCTCTTCGGGCGGCGTGGTCAGGTCCGCGTCCAGTATCATGAGAACGTCGCCTGTCGCCGCAGCAAAGCCGGCTCGGACGGCGTCCCCTTTTCCAGTGCCGGGCTGACGGATGCACATAATGTTCTTGTTGGAGAACTCGCACGCGACCCGCTGGATTTCATTCCAAGTTCCATCCTTCGAGTGTCCCTCGACGAAAATCAACTCTGTCCTGGTTCCCATCTGCGGTATTCTGCGAACGGCTGCTTCAATATTGCCGGCCTCGTCTCGGGCTGGTATGATAACTGATGTTGTCAATCGTTGCGATGAGCGAGGCGGCCGAGGCCGAGCAACGCAGAATATCGTCAAGCAGAGATGGGGCAGCAGAGGAGCCATGTACCGATTCACGAGGGATTCGAGACCAAAGCACTTTGTCGGGAGCAGAATGTGCGAAGAGGTCTTGAGCAGCTCCCAGTCTGCCAGATCGAGAAGAGTGCGGATATCGGAGCGCGAGAGCCAACTGCTTTCGGGATGTCGCACTCTCAACCCAAGCCACGTCGCGAACGATAGAATTGGCCGCCAGACCGTGTTGTGGAAGTTCACTATCAGACGGGTCTTCGCGTGGGAGACACTATGCAGACGGGCGAAGAGTCTTTGAACGTCGGCAGCGTAGTTGACCGTGTCGGACACGATGATGTAATCGAAATGTTCATCGAGAGTCAGTGCTTCGCCGGATTGAACATGGAAATGGCCGTCCGGGATGCGATCTCGTGCCCTTTGAATTTGTCTCTCGGATAGGTCGACGCCTACACGTCTACGAGCGTGCAAATGGGCCAGCAAGCCGCCGCTGCCGCAGCCCACTTCGAGAACACTGGCCGAAGGCGGAATCAACAGGTTGTAGTAGTGTGCCAGCATCTCGCGGTAAGTCTCCGCAGCCCAACGCGATTCGAGATCGGCACTGTCGTAGAAAGCAGCTACCGATTGCAAATGAGCCACCGCTGATGCGGGAAGTTCGGCCGCAGAAATAATAGTTGATTCGTCGCTCATGGATCAATGGATCCGCAGAAGAAAAGAGCTGGCATTTCCGGGGGTTTTGTACGCCTCTGCGTAGTCTAGTCGAATCCGCAACGCCTGTGTACAACGGGCAACGGCTTCATCAGTCCATCTTTGTGAGTTTAGGGCATCGCTCAAATTGCCGTGCGCCCTTGCGAAATGCGGATTGATATGGGCGGCTTCAGTGGAATGTCTCGACGCCTCTTCCACTTTCCATTGGCCCATGAGTCCGGAACCAAGGCTGGTGTGCGATTTCAACCCCCGATTGTGGATCGCCTCTTGAATGTAGACAATCTGCTCATCGGTCACACCCTGCTTGCACATAATGATCACAGTTGCTTTTAGACTGCGAACTGATCTGAATCAACGCGAATCATTTGCATCCAATCCATCGTGGAACGGTCGGCCGGTTTGATACAACTTCAGCCGTTCCTGAATCTGCCGGGCCAGCCCCGAATGCCCATTCGGGGCCAGTTCATATTGTTCCGTGGCCATCGCCAAGTCTAGAGCCTTTTGCGCGGCCTGAACCGCATCGTTGAACCGACCGGCCCCGGCGTAGGCGGCGGCTAACACGTCAAATGTATCGGCTTGCTGGTCGCCAGTGATGGCGTGAAGCCGCTCTGCCAACCGAACTGCTTCACCGGGATTGCGCAAGTTCGCGTCCCCTTGTGTGGCGAGAATCCATGCCAGCCTGTTGAGAGCCGTCGGCAAATCAGGCTCCAACCGCAAGGTTTCCCGATACTGGGCAATCGCCTCGGCAATCCTGCCCTGACTGGCCAGGGCAACTCCCAAGTTGTAGTGCGCCTCGGCAGAATCCGGTTTGATCCGCAGTGCCTGCTCGTACTGCCCGATCGCCTCCATCACCCTGCCCAATCCGAATAGAGCGCTCCCCAAATTAATATGCGCCTCTGCATAATCCGGTTTGATCCGCAGCGCCTGCTTGAACTGCTCGACTGCCTCGGGCAGTTTGTCTAGTTGATACAAAATGTTCCCTAGGTTGTAGTGCGCGTCGATATAATCCGGTTCTATCTGTAATGCCACTTGATATTCCGCGATCGCCTCGGCGAGCTTGCCATATCCAGCCAGAGCATTGGCCAAGTTGCAGTGTGCCTCGGCGTAATTCGGTTCGAGCCGCACTGCCGCAACGTACTCGGCGATCGCTTCTGTAGTCCGCCCCTGACCGGCCAAAATCACCCCAAGTCTGTCGTGCGCCGGGTAATAATCCGGTCTGATCCGTAGCGCTGCCTTCTGCTCTTCGATCGCCTCCGCAATACGACCCTGCCCGGCCAAGGCAGCTCCCAAGTTGCTGTGGACCTCCGCACTATCGGGTTTGATCCGCATCGCCGCAACGTACTCGGCGATCGCTTCTGTGGTCCGCCCCTGACCGGCCAGAAGCACTCCAAGGTTGTTGTGCGCCATCCAGGCATTCGGATTCTTTGTCAGCGTGTCTCTCCAAAGTGTTTGAAGGTCCTTGTAGATGAGTGTTTGCCTCCATGTGGACATTCCCAACGTCATTAACACGATTCCAGCGGCGAGCAGTCCGAGGTCGTGGCCCAGTCGACCAGTCCGCTGCAAAATTGTCGTGCCCCCGCCAACCGCCAAGGCGATCAGCCCGATGATGGAGAAATACTGCCAGTGGTCGGCTACGAACGAAAAACGCATGAAATACACGTTAACGAATCCCAAAACGGGCAACAGCATTACCACATAATAGCCAATGCCAAACAACCAAGGTCTTCCCCACCGCTGCCGGTAGCGCCAACACGCCAGCAAACCAGCCACCACGAGCAGTCCCGGGATATACGAAAGGACATTCGTCGCATCGATCTGCCATCGCGGATAGACAAAACACAGCTTCAGGGGCAACACCGCCTTGTAAATATAGAACCATACTGCCCATCCCGCCCCGGCCAGCCGTTGCCAGAAACTGTCCTCCCGCACTATGTCGCTGACGATGGACCTATGATATTGAAACCAGACGGCCACGCAGCCCAGCAGACCCGCCACCGCAAAGAATGGGATGCTGCGTAACAGGTCCCTGCGTTCCACCTTCCGCCGTTGCCACCATGCAATACCCAGCAGCACCAACGGCAGCATTACCGGCGCCGTCTTGCTCAACATCGCCAGCATGAACATTCCCACCGCGAGCCAGTACCATCGCCGACGCCCCACATCTTCGAACCTCAAATACCACAGGAGCGACAACGCAAAGAAAAACATCGCGAGCGTGTTTTTCCGTTCGACGATCCAAGCCACCGATTCCACATTGACGGGGTGCACGGCAAACACCGCGCCTGCCAGCCACGCTCCCGGGATCTTCAACCTCACCAATATGCGCCACCACAGCACCGCGCTCAGCGCGTGCAAGATCACGTTGACCACATGGTAGCCGAGCGGGTTCTTCCCCCATAAACGCCATTCCACCCACCACGTGGTTGAGGTCAACGGCCAGTAATCAGGAGGTTCCGTAGTGCACCAGAATCGATACAAGCCGTCGGACGTTTTGATCAACGGATTGTTCACCACGAAATTGTCGTCATCCCATGCGAAGCCGCCGCGCAGCGCCGGGATGTAGACAGCAAATGTAAGGACGAAAAGAGCAGCGGCGCCAAGAATCAGTTTATTGCGGTATGTTTCCATTATCTTTTCAGACAGCCCAAGCTGTCTTCCGTTGCTTCTGGCGCCGCCGTCGCGGCATTGGCACCAGCGGTCGTTAAAAGATCAGCGCGCAGACTTGATGCACGTCGAACTTACCATCCCAGTTTGTAGCGAAGAACGCGACCAATTGACAAGCATTCCTGCGTTGAGAAAATTCTTTAATGATGTTAGCCTGCTCATGTCCGGCTTGGTGATTGCCGAAAACAGCAACCGGCTTGGGCTATCGTTGGTGGCAACTGGCATTTAGAATAGCTGAATTTAGAAACACGCTATTGACAACGACCGACGGGTTTGCGACAAGCCCGGCAGTTCGCCATGGCGACAGATGGTGGTCTGAAAAGGCGCGTAATCGTGGAATTGAGTAATCTCTTGCCCAAGCGCGCCGCAAGATGCTGGCGGGTTTCAACTGCGGAACGCGGTTGCTGGCAGTGTTTTGGGACCGCTCTATCGGATCGGATGCCATGATATGGAGAGAACGCATAATGAATCACTTGCATAAAGTTGTTCCTGCTTTTGTTGCCGTGTTTGGGTTGGTTTTGCCCGGCTACGCTACTGTACTTCTTGATGATACATGGGCCGACGGCACGCGTACCAACCAGAATCTGCCCAAGGCGTCGGCTTGGTACGTCTCAACTGGCGCGTCAGTTGACGCCGAGGCCAATTCCATGACATGGTCACCTAGGAGCGACGGGTCCATGGCGATTACTTACTTCACCACAAATGCCACAAACCCCGTGAAATTGGACGTTGGAGATGCTCTCACGGTCAACATCCGGTTCACCTTCAATGGCATGGCATCTTCAAATAAATCCCAGGGTTTCAGGTTTGGGCTTGTCGATTTTGCCGACTCCAACCTTTCACCCAAGCGCGTGAGTGCAGATGGGTTCGATAGCGGTACTCAGGGGGACGGTGTTCAAGGGTATGGGCTGTTCCAAAACGTGGGTGATGCGTTTCAGGGCTCCAGCCCGATGAGCACCCGCAAGCGTGACGCTTCAGGCAGCGGTTCCTTACTGGGATCAAGCAAGGATTGGGTCTCGTTGAGTAGCACCCCCAAGAATGTCAGCCTGTTTCCCGGATTCGCCAACGGCGTTCAATACAACTTGCAGTTCGTCCTGCAGCGGACGAGCACAAACTCACTGTTAATTGGCGCGACATGGTTGAATACCGCAACCGGCGCCACTATGTCGACATGGGTGACGGATGACAAGGCGACCAATTTTAGCTTTGACGGAATTGGCATGCGTTCGCAAGGTGCAGACGCAACGGCCAAGACGATCACGATCAGTAAAATAATGGTCGAAGTGGAGTCTGCCTCAAAACCATGAAACTGGATGTGATTGAGCATTGCGCATGTTTAGTGAAACAGAAGACACGAACAACTGGAGATCAATTATGAAAACCCGCTCCAATATATTCAGATATCTTGGCGTCGCTGCCATAATGGTTGCGCTGGGAAGTCACGCGACTGTTTTGCACGCAACGGGCTGGGAGTCGGTGCCTGGAATCCTTTCCCGCATCAAGGCACCGGACTTTCCCGCGCGTGACTTTGTCATCACCAACTACGGCGCCATCGCGGGCGGCAGTAATGATTGCACGACAGCCATCGCCGGGGCCATCGATGCCTGCCACGCCGCAGGCGGTGGTCGCGTCATTGTGCCCGATGGACTGTTCCTTACCGGTGCCATCCATTTGAAAAGCAATGTGAATCTCCATCTCGCAGATAATGCCACGCTGAAATTCAGCCCCGACCCGGCGAAATATCTCCCGGTTGTTTTCACTCGCTGGGAGGGTGTCGAATGCATGAGCTACTCAGCGCTCATCTACGCCTTTGGGCAGGAGAACATCGCTGTTACCGGCAAAGGTCTGCTTGATGGTTCGGCCAGCCCGGAGACTTGGTGGAGCTGGAACAATAAAAAAGAGCGCCCAACCAAACAGAGCGTCGCCCGCAAGAAGCTCAACGAAATGGGCGAACAGGGCGTGCCGGTCGAGCAGCGCGTGTTTGGCGAAGGTTCATACCTGCGCCCCAACTTCATCCAGCCCTATCGGTGTAATAACGTGCTCATCGAGGGCGTCACAATTCACGATTCGCCGATGTGGGAACTGAATCCGGTGCTCTGCACCAATGTTACCGTGCGTGGCGTGACAATTGTCAGCCACGGCTCGAACAACGATGGCTGCGATCCCGAATCGTGCTATGACGTGTTGATCGACGGCTGTGTCTTCGACACCGGCGACGACTGCATCGCCATCAAGTCCGGCCGCAACAACGATGGCCGCCGCGTCAACGTACCGGCGGAGAACACCATCATACGCAACTGCACGATGAGAGACGGCCACGGCGGGGTAGTGATGGGCAGCGAAATCTCCGGCCACTGTCGCAATGTGTTCGTCGAGAACTGCAAGATGGATAGTCCAAACCTCGACCGTGCCTTGCGTTTCAAGGACAACGCACAGCGCGGCGGCATCATTGAAAATGTCTTCATGCGCAATGTCGAAATCGGCCGCGTGGCTGAGTCGGTCCTGACCATCGACCTGCTCTATGAGGAGGGTACCAATGGGATTTATAAGCCGATCGTGCGAAATGTTGCGCTAGAAAACGTGAAAAGTCAGAGCAGCCCCCGTGTCATGTGGATCACCGGCTTCCCTGGTACGGTAATCGATAATGTGCGATTCAGCGATTGTGTGTTCAGTAATGTGGAGACCGCGGAAATGCTGTCGCAGGCCGGTGTCATCTCATTCTCTAACGTTACTATCGCGCCGGCGAAGAAGGAACGCAGCCTCAACTCACGCGACCCCGGCAAATAACAACGTATCAGCAAATCGCCACTGCACGATTCAGATCGTTTCCGAGTCTGCCCAAGATGGTTCGTCGGCAGTCTGGGACCGGCAAATGAAAATGAGCCGAAGACGCTTTCAATCTGGCATTGCGTTGGGCTGCCTGATGCTCATCGCTGTAGGCACAGGCAGCCGGCTGGCCGCGGACACGAATCTTACAGTTGCCGCTGATGGCAGCGCCCAATTTAAGACCATGCAGGAGGCGGTTAATGCAGTACCGCAAACCACCAGTTCCACCAACTACTGCATCATTTTTATCAAGCCGGGCATTTACAAGGAACTGATCTACGTACAACGGGAAAAGCGGTTCGTGCGCCTCGTCGGCGAGGATGCAGAAAAGACGATACTGACCTACGACCTCAATGCGAACTTGCCGGGCGCCAACGGCAAGCCGATGGGCGCGTTCCGCACGCCCTCGACCGTGATCGATGCGGATGATTTCTCAGCAGAGAACATCACGTTCGAGAACTCCGCCGGCCCGGTGGGCCAGGCGCTGGCGATCCGCATCGATGGTGACCGCGTCGCGTTTCGCAACTGCCGGTTCCTCGGCTGGCAGGACACGATTCTGGCGAACCGCGGACGCCACTACTTTGAAGGATGCTACATCGCGGGGCACGTGGACTTCATCTTCGGCGGCGCGACGGTGTTCTTTGAGGGATGCCACATTCACTGCTTGAAGAACGGTTACATCACTGCCGCCTCGACACCGCAGGAACAACCGTTTGGCTACGTTTTTTCCCACTGCAAGATCACGGGGGAATCACCCGAAGTGAAGACCTACCTCGGCCGTCCCTGGCGCGCGTTTGCCAGCGTGGCTTTTCTGGACACGGAGATGTCCGACGTAATCCATCCCGCCGGCTGGGACAACTGGAAGAACCCAGCGCGTGAGAAGACCGCCCGCTACGCTGAGTTCAACAACATAGGCCCCGGCGGCATCTCTTCGAATCGCGTGTCGTGGGCACGCCACTTGACCGAGGAAGCAGCGAAAGCAATCACGGTGGAACATGTGCTTGCGGGCGCAGATGGTTGGAATCCGAAGGAAACCTTTACGCGTTCTCCGGCGAACGTCGCAGTCCCAACGTTCACCCAGACAAATACGACGTTCAAGACCGACATCGAATACGGCGAGGTTGATGGCGAAAAATTGTTGCTGGATGCCTGTGTGCCTGACGGCAGCGGCCCGTTTCCCGTGGCGATCATGGTGCACGGTGGCGGTTGGTCAGGCGGCGACAAGGAGCATGATCACATTCCGATTCTCGAATCGCTGACCGCAGCGAAGTTCGCGTGGTTCTCCATCAACTACAGGCTCGCGCCAAAACATCGTTGGCCCGCTTGCCTGGACGATGTTGAAACGGCGGTCCGCTGGGTAAAAGCGCATGCTGCGGAATACAAGGGTGACCCGCAACGGATAGCGCTCATTGGTTACTCGGCCGGTGGACACCTAGTCTGTCAGGCCGCCGTGATAGGGAAAGACGACATCCGTGTTCAGGCCGCGGTCGGGTTTGCACCTCCGACAGATCAGGTGGCTGACTCGGAGCGACGCGGCGGACTAAGCCCGTCTCTCACCAATCTGCTCGACCGAGCAAAGCCTCTGACTGACGAGACCCGCGCCGTACTGCGCGAGATATCGCCAATCAATTACATTAAACCCGGCCTGCCACCCTTCCTGCTGATTCACGGAACGGAAGACAAGAGCGTCCCGTACGTACAGTCTGTTAATTTCCAGGCGAAACTGAAAGAAGCCGGTGTCCCGTGCGAAATTATCACGGTTCAAGGCGCGCCACATCGCCTCACCGAGTGGAATAAGTTTGATGCGAGTTACAGAGAGAAGATGATCGACTGGCTCAATCGGACGCTGGGCGCTGCCACTGTAAGCCATCCAAATCCCATTGTGATCAAACCCGACATAATGGTGGCAGCCGATGGCAGCGGGGATTTCAAAACTGTCCAAGAAGCGCTCAATTCCATTCCGCGAGACAATCGACAGCGGATGATAATTTTCATCAAGGACGGCGTCTACCACGAGAAGGTGCGCGTTGACCCCGACTTCGTTACCATACGCGGCCAGAGCCGACTCGGTGCTCGCATTGAATTCCCGCAAGGGGCCGATGAGTTTACGCGCCAACCGGACGACATCGGGCGCGCCGTGGTCAACATCAACGGCAGCGATTGCGTTCTCGAAAACCTGACCATCAAGAACACCCACGGTGTTATCGGCCCGCATGCCTTTGCCGTGTATGGCCATGGCGATAAGACCGTGATCGTAGATTGCGATGTGTTAAGTGAAGGAGCTGATACGCTCGCGCTTTGGGGAGACCGGAGTGGATCGTACCAAGCGCGGCTCAACATCCGCGGGTCGGTGGACTTCGTATGTCCGCGCGGCTGGTGTTACATGACCGACTGCAAGTTTTTTGAGGTCAACCCGCTGGCGCACGCGTCCATCTGGCACGACGGCAGCAAGGACAAGGACATGAAGTTCGTCCTGCGCAACTGCCGGTTCGACGGCGCGGACAACTGGGTTTTGGCCCGTCACCACCGCGACGCCCAATTCTTTCTGCTCGACTGCACGTTCTCAAAAGCGATGAGGGATCTGGCACCAAAACGCGTCGTCTACCCCATCGAAGGCGACAAGCCGAGCGAGAACGATGCCCAGAAAAACCGGGGTCTGGACGCCACCAACATCTGGGGCGAACGCGCCTATTTCTACAACTGTCACCGCGACGGCAGTGACTACGCCTGGTATACCAACAATCTCTCGTCCGCGCCCGGTGCGGCGAAGCCCGAGCAAATCACCGCCGCGTGGACGTTTGCCGGCAAGTGGGACCCGGAACGAAAAACGGGGCCAGCGATCCAGAAAGTCAATTCGCAAGATGGACAGATTGCACTCGTCTTCGGCGAGAACGTCACGGTCAAAGGCAATCCGCGCCTTAGACTGCGCGATGGCGTTTATGCGGACTACGCATCCGGCAGCGGCACGGACACCCTGGTCTTCACAATTCCTGCGGGCGAACATGGCGAGGCCACTTCGGTGGATTTGAACGGTGGCATTATCGTTGCCTCAGGAGCCGCTGCTGTCCTTCGCATCGCCGATGTGTCGTTGCATTAAACGTAAACAACTCGGAAAGATTGATCATCGGCGCCCGCTTGGGCACGTTCATCACTGGAGACACACAAATATGACGACTAGACAATCGATTGGCAGGATCACGGCGTTCTTCCTTGTGGCAGCAATGTTATTGCCGGTGTCAGAAGCTATCGCGCAGGCGAATGAGCCGATAACGACAAATCACGCGGCAAAGATTCGTATTGTGCTGGCAGGCGATTCCACCGTGACCACCAATGCCGGTTGGGGCATAGGTTTCGTCAGCTGTCTGAGGGGTGACATCGAATGTATCAATCTCTCCCGGGGCGGCCGCAGTTCCAAGAGCTTCATTGTCGAGGGACTGTGGAAGGAGTGCCTGGAATTGAAGCCGGACTACATCCTTATTCAGTTCGGGCATAACGACCAGCCGGGTCACGGACCCGATCGTGAGACCGATCCGCAAACAACTTACCGGCAGTTCATAACCCAATATGTCGACGACGCAAGGGCGGCTGGAATCAAACCAGTGCTTATCACCTCGCTTAGCCGTCGGCAGTGGGGCGAGGATGGCAAGATCCACTCGAAGCTTCAGCCAAACGTTGACGTGGTCAAGGAAATCGCGGTCGAGAAGCGCGTTCCTCTTGTCGATCTTCACGCCCGGTCGATCGAGTTATACGAAAAGCTTGGCAAGGATGGGTGCAACGAGCTATCGCCCAAGAAAGGTGACGGATATGATGCTACCCACCTGAACGCCAAGGGCAGCGATCTCATTGGTCCGATTGTGGCCGAGGAATTGAAGAAAGTGGTGCCGGATCTGGCCCCTTACATTAAGTGACCTTCCGAATCTTCGACCGGCTGGCGTCACTGGCAACTTAATAGTTGGTTGCGGCCACTTCGAAGAAGGCTTGAGGGTGGCCACAGACCGGGCATTTTTCGGCCGCCTTGGCGCCCTCATAGCTGAATCCACAGTTACGGCAAACCCAACGCGTCTTCTGCTTCTTTTGGAACACGGCACTGGTCTCGACGTTGGCCAGCAATGTTTTGTAACGCTCCTCGTGTGACTGCTCGATCCTGGCAATACCCTCGAAGAGTCTTGCGATTTCGGAAAATCCTTCCTCGTGTGCTTCCTTGGCCATACGCGGGTACATCTCCGTCCATTCCTCATGTTCGCCGCCCGCCGCAGCGCGCAGATTGGCCGGCGTGTTGCCGATGGCGCCTAGCGCTTTGAAATGCAGCTTCGCGTGTTCTTTTTCCTGCTCGGCTGTCTCCAGAAAGATCGAGGCGATCTGTTCGTAACCTTCTTTTTTCGCCACCGAAGCGAAGAAGGTGTACTTGTTCCGTGCCTGTGACTCACCGGCAAACGCCGCCAGCAGGTTTTTCTCCGTCCTGGTTCCTTTCAAATCAGCCATGGTTCCTCCGTATTGCTTGGGCTTGGTGTGTACTTCCAACGCCAGCATCCTAACCGCGGACAAAACGATATGTCAACGACGCCGGCCAGTCAACGCGCGTCAACAAGGTCGTCGCCACCGTCGAATGCCTCGGCTCACTGGAGAACGTCTTCGTTGCCGAGTCGTAGAACAAACTGGAAGCTTGTCTTACCCGAACAACTTGTCGCAGATCACGGCAGTAGCTTTCGCCGCGCCGCGTTTTCCATGCGGCACGACGCCCAACAGCGGCACCGCGCACAGGCGTGGCACTTCCTTGATGTTGGTCTGCTCCGCAATCCCGCGTTTTCCGCCGACAGTGTTATTGAGGACGATGCCTGCGACCTTCAACTTCATCGCCAGCGCCTGACGCACGGTAAGCAGCGTGTGGTTGATCGTGCCCAAGCCGAGCCGCGCGACAATCAACACCGGTAGGCCAAGATCACGAGCGAGATCGGCAACGAAATAGTTTTGCGCGATTGGCACCAGCAGGCCGCCAGCCCCTTCCACAAGCACGGTTGAGTAGTGAGTGGTGAGCAGTGAGTAGCACCCGAAGATTTTATCGAAGTCGATCCGGCGGCGTTCCAGCTTTGCCGCGACGCTTGGCGCGAGCGGGCGGCACAGGTAAATCGGATTGAGCACATCGAGTGGCTGCTCGTGGTTCATCAGGTCAGCGTAAATCTCCGCGTCGCGGCGGCCACCCGCGCCGCAGGCGATCGGCTTGAACGCCGCTGCTTTCACGCCGCGCCGCCGCAATTCCGTCAGCAGCAACGCCGTCACGTGCGTCTTGCCAACGCCCGTGTCGGTTCCCGTGATAAAAATACCTTTCCTCATAAGAGCGACAAAGGATCAACGTCCACGGTCACAATGACATCTTCAGGTGCTTTGAATGCCGCCAACAACTTGCCGAGCGTCTCTGTCAACCGCAAGATTTGTTCGGTGCGCAACAAAATCTGAAAACGATAATAACCCTGAATCCTCGACAGCGGTGCGGGCGTCGGTCCGCCCATCAGTACGCGCTGGCTCCGATCAGAGCGGAGCTGGCCAATGAGTTGCTTGTCCAGTTCCTTTGCCAGCGATGCTGCGGTGAACTGCGCCTTGTTCTCGCTACGGCTGCGAATCGTCAGGCACACCATCCGCGTCACCGGTGGATAACGCAGTTCCTGCCGGAACTCGATCTCCTGATCGTAGAACCCGACGTAATCGTGTTGCCGCGCGTACTGCACCGCCGGATGAAACGGGGTGAAACTCTGCACGATCACTTCGCCCTCGACGTCGCCCCGGCCCGACCGACCTGCCACCTGCACGAGCAACTGGAACGTCCGCTCGCTCGCTCGAAAATCCGGCAAGTGTAGCGCCATGTCGGCGTAGATAATCCCAACCAGCGTGACATTTGGGAAATGCAGGCCCTTCGCAATCATCTGCGTGCCGACGAGTATGTCGATCTTGCCAACCCGAAAGGCGTTGAAGATTTCGTGGTACAGCGTCTTCTTCGTCATCATGTCCGAATCCATCCGCTGCACGCGGGCCTTCGGGAACGTCTTTTGAATCGCCGACTCGACCTTCTCTGTGCCCATGCCGGAATAACGGATTGCCGGGTCGCGGCACTCCGGATCCGGACAGACCTTCGGAACCGGACCGACGTTGCCGCAGAGATGACATCGCAGTTCCTGCGCGCGACGGTGGTACGTCAGTGCGATGCTGCAGTTCGGACACCTCGCCACGTAACCGCATTTTGGACAAAACAGGTGCGTCGCGTACCCGCGCCGGTTTAGAAACAGGATCGTCTGCTCGCTCTTTGCCAGCCGCGCCTCAATGGCAGTGCGCAGCTTGTTCGAGAGCACATACACGCCTTTCTGACGCATTGCCTCCTGCCGCATGTCCACGATCCGGATGATCGGCATTTTCTTGTTGTCGACGCGCTGTCCCAACGTCGCCAGCGCATACCGGCCGCGCTGGGCGTTGTAGAAAGATTCCAGCGATGGCGTGGCGGAACCGAGTACCACTGCCGCGCCTTCAAGTTTGCCGCGCATGACGGCAATGTCGCGGGCATTGTACCGCGGCGCGTCCTCCTGCTTGTAAGTGTTCTCGTGTTCCTCGTCCACCACGATGAGACCGAGCGCCTGCACGGGCGCGAACACCGCCGACCGCGCCCCGATGACGATGTGCGATTCGCCGTCGCGCACCTTGTGCCACTGATCGTGGCGTTCGCCTTCGCTCAGATGGCTGTGCAACACGGTGATTTGCTGATGTGGGAACCGCGCGCGGAACCGTTCAACCGTTTGCGGCGTGAGCGCAATCTCCGGCACCAACACGATGGAATCTTTTCCCTGCCGCAACGCGTGATCGATGGCCTGCAAATAAACCTCGGTTTTGCCGCTGCCGGTAACACCGCGGATAAGGATCGGTTTTCCCACGTTGTCGATGGCAGCCCGACACAAATCCAGCGCCTGTTGTTGCTCTGCCGTTAGTGACAGCGGTTCCGTCGGCAGGAATACCTCGCCGCCAAACGGGTCGCGTTCCTCGATGCGGTCGCTGACCTTGATGTATCCCTTCGCCGCGAGCTTTTTTACGGCGTCGGCACCGGTGTTGGTCTGCTCGAGCAACCGCGCCACGAACATTCCTTCGTCATTGGCCCTCAACGTCTCAATGATCCGGGCCTGCGCTTTGGCGCGTTTGGCGAGCGCAGCGAATTCTTCGGGTGAAATCCTGCCGAGCTTGACGAACTGTCGTTCCTTCCAACTGATCTTTGCTTTGCGCACCACCTCGGGCAACGCGCACCGGACAGCCTGCTCGACGCGACAACAATAATACTTCGCCATCCAGCGGGTGAGTTCGAGAATCTTGTCGCTCAGCAGCGGTTTCTTGCCGACCACCTCGGCAATTTCCTTGAGGCGCGGATGCGGCGAACTATCGGCCAATCCAACAACGTACCCCTGCGCACGCGTTCTCCCGAATGGCACAGCAACACGTGAACCAACGCGCACCGAACCCGCAAGTGAAGCCGGGATACGGTAGTCAAACTCGCGATCCAGCGAGAGATCTACAACCACTTTGGCGATGGCGTTGCTCACTCACGGTCATACTACCGTGTCCGCCCGTCAGAGGAAAGCTCGCCACGTGCGCACGTGGCGAAACTCGCAGAGGCCACCTGTTGGTTCGGCGGCAAATCTCCCCGGTTGACAGGTAGGCCGATTCTCTCTAGGTTGCGATTAGATACACTTTGGCGCCCGTGAAGGTCAGCGATCGTTCAGGTGAGCGATGAATAAAACGTTAACAACCATCGGGGCCATCGCAGGCGGGTGGATTGGGTGGTGGATCGGGGATAAAGCGGGATTCGTGATGGCTTTTGTGTCGAGCGGTATTGGTTCGGTGATCGGCGTGTACATCGGGTGGCGGATCACACGGGATTATTTGGAGTGAACAGTTGTCGCAAGCACTGGTTCTCCGCTACAAATGCGGTGCGCGCATGAATTTCCTCGAAATACTATTGATAGCCGTCAGTCTGGCGATGGATGCGTTTGCGGTGGCGCTCAGCGCGGGAACCAGCGGGCACGGCCAGAAGATGCTGCCGGCACTGCGGTTGTCGTTCTACTTCGGTTTTTTCCAGTTTTTAATGCCAATCGTCGGCTGGTTTGCGGGGCGACACATCGAACAGTTGATCCACGACTACAACCACTGGGTGGTGTTCGGCCTGCTGGCATTTGTGGGCGGGCATATGTTGTACGAGGCGATCCAGCGCGAAGAACATGAACTGCCGGTTGATCCTACACGCGGGGTACGGCTGCTGACGTTGAGCGTGGCGACGAGTATTGACGCACTGGCGGTTGGATTAAGCCTCGGGATGTTGCGCATCTCAATCTGGTATCCGAGTGTGGTCATCGGCGTGGTGACTGCTGGGCTGTCGCTCTTGGGAGTCAATCTCGGCAATCGGTTACGCGGTGGCCTGGGCAGACGCATGGAATTGGTTGGCGGCGTCGTACTGATCTTGATCGGCTTGCGGATTCTTTTTTCGCACTGATTTTAAAAGGGCCGGTCGCGGCGGCGCAAAAAATCGAGTTTGACGCGAGGGAATGCCTCCATTAGTTTCTGCTGGCGCGTGTCGGTTGCGTAACAGATTCTAACGACGAAGGAGAAATTCGGACAATGATTGTAACGACAGCACGATTGTTCAAGGTCGCGTACGGGCGGTTCGCCATCGGCGCCTATAACATCAACAATTTGGAGCAGTGCGTGGGATTGTTCCGAGGCAATCTTCAGAGCAAGGCGCCGTTCATCATCCAGATTTCCAGGGGCGCCCGCAAATACACCGATAAACGGTTCCTCGAAGCGATCATTCGCGCCTCCGACCAGGTTTTTCCCGACGCCATTTTCGCGGTGCACCTCGACCACGGCGACGAGGAAAACTGCATGGACTGCATCAAGTCGGGTTTTTACAGTTCGGTTATGATCGATGCCAGCCACGAACCGTTCGACAAGAACATCGAGATCACGAGACGTGTTGCCGACGCGGCTCATGCCAAGGGGATTTCAGTCGAGGCCGAACTCGGCCAGCTTGGCGGCGTCGAGGAGGACATCGTCGGCTCTGTAAAACTCACCGACCCTGCGCAGGCGAAGGAATTCGTGGAGCGCAGCAAGTGCGATTCTCTGGCAGTGGCGATTGGCACCAGCCACGGCGCGTTCAAGTTCAAGGCCGAGCCGGGCAAGAAACTCGGTCTCCACTTCGAAGTGGTGAAGGAGATTCGGAAGCTGCTGCCCGGGTTCCCGATGGTGTTGCACGGCAGTTCCAGCGTGCCGAAATCGGAAGTCGACCGCATCAATGCCGCCGGCGGCAAGCTCAAGGATGCCAGTGGCGTCCCCGAGGAAGACCTGGCCAAGGCTGGCAAGATGGGCGTCTGCAAGGTCAACATCGACACCGACGGCCGGCTTGTATGGACGCGTGTTCACCGAGAGTTCTTTCGTGACAACCCTGAGAAGTTCGATCTGCGAGACCCGGGTGTGCCGTTCATGGCGGCGTATGCAGAACTGATCGCCCACAAGAATGAAATGCTTGGTTCGGCAGGACATCTCGACGAAACTCGCGCCGCGCTTGCCCCGTAGTATCACACTGCGGGGCTTGGCAAAAAGTAGCCAGCCTCAATACGACAAAAATGAAACGAGGGCATCGGTTCGATGCCCTCATTTTTTTACTGCAAATTGCCTAACGATGCCCAGCTGCGGCCGGAATTGCCACTGGCGTTTGATTCGACGGCGCGTTTGGGACAAGTCGCCCAGCAGACCGCACTATGGCTTGTGTCGGCCACTCGCCGATGACGATGCTTACCTGGGTGGGCTGGCCCCGAACGTCCGTCCGGGGCTGGCCGTCGCGCATCACGGTGATGGTGGTGGTTTCCCCGCAACGATAGTAGAAAACGGAGTTCAACACATCGCAGAGTCGTCGCACGTCGTTGGTGTGAATTCGCACCAGCGTGTCGCCTTCACGAAAACCAGCTTTCGCCGCCGGCGTGTTGGAGAACACTTCCTGGATGAACACTCGCCACTGATTCGAAACCGTTTCCGTCGGCCCAACCTGGCGCTCCGCCACGCCCAGGCCAACCCAGCCATGACGTGGCTCCCCGTAGCGCGTGATATCGGCCACGACCTTCTGCGCGCCGCGGATTGGTAGCGCGTAGCATTGGTCGCCTTGATGCGTCGCCACCACCAGCCCAACCACTTCACCGCGTGCGTTTAGTAACGGGCCACCACCTTGGCCCGGGCTAAGCTTGCAGCTTGCGCGGATGTACGGGAGAGCGAACGCGTGTCCCCCACATTTCACATCGAAACCGCCGACAAACCCAACGACCGGCGCACTCGGCAAATCGTAAGGGAATCCAATGGCTATCACCATTGAGCCAACCCGCAATTCATCAGAGTTGCCCAGTGGCAAGGCCGTCGTCCGTCGATTCGCTTCGGCTAACTGCGCCAAGTCGGCTTGGAGCAGAGCGAGATTTGTGTGCGGGTCGCGCCCCAGAATTCGCGCGGCCAGCCGTTGTCCACGCCAGTCGATCCAACACCGGTCGCTGTTGTCCACGACGGCCGCCGCGGTCAATAATCGGCCACCGCTGTCAATGAAGAACCCCGTGCCGATATGGTGACTGGATTCAAACGGGAATTCGCCGAGTTGAAGGTTGTGTTCGGCATGTACCCTGACGATGGCGTCATGGGCGTTTTCGTAAATCGAGGTGACTTCCTGATTGAGCGTATCGAGCATGGTGCCCGCCTTGATCGTGACCGCACCGCTCAAGGCCCCGAGCAACAACATGGCACACCGCTCAGCCCGGATTATTCGCGAAGTACCGCGAATAATCCGCCCGAAGGGCCGACAATCCGCCGCCCGGCGGATTGTCGGGGCTACCCCGACGCCTCGACAGAACCTGTCGGGGCGTCGGCCTTGGCCGAAGTCCTTCGGCCAAGGTGTCTTATTCACGGACGACCCCCGTTCGTGAATAAAGCAGGTTAGAAATCAACTCTTGGCCCCTCATAACTGACGGGCGTAATCGCGATGTGGTCCAATATGTACCGGGGCGCGCTTCCCTCCATGCGCGCCGTTGCGCCGCCCTCGGAAGCAATCCGCAACGCGCTGCCCGTAGGCGAAATGCTTGCCACTACATTCTGACTGGCAATCGGAGTCCCTCGTTCAGCGACCATTGGTATCGTCTGATGGACGGCCATCCACGATACAACTCCCGCCACAAGTAACACGCCCGCCGCGCCAGCCAAACCGTAATTCAACGCCCAGTCCGATGTCGTTGCGCGGAAACCTTCCCACTGCGCCTTCAACCGCATCCATAGGCTCGCGGGTGACGTGGTCTCCGCCTGCAATCGGCGGTGGAACTCATCGAGGAAACCGTGGAAGTACGCGGGTGCAGGCTGTTCGTAACGCTTGAGCGTGAGCAATCGCCGGAGGCGCGCGGCGCGCTGCTGCGCCACGCGGCAATCAGTGCAATCAATTAGATGCCGTTGCAACTGTTCCGCCAGTGGCAACGCCAGTCGCCCCTCCGCGAACTCATCGAACAACCGCTGTGTTTTCCTGCAATCCATGACATCTTTCACAAGTAATCCGACAGCAACGCCTGTAAATACCGGCGCGCGTAAAACAGCCGCGACCGCACGGTACCTTCTGTGCAGTGCATCGCTTTCGCGATGTCGGCATGGGTCATACTCTGAATGTCGTGCATAATCACGACCGCTCTATGCACTTCTGACAGTTTCTGTAGCGCTTCGTTCAAATGCTGTTGTAACTCTTTCAGGCCAACTTCGCGTCGTGGCGTATCGTGCGACATTAATTCCACGAAATCCGGGTCGGTTTGAATGTTGCTGTCCACGTCGTCGAGGCTGAAGTGCTGGCGTCGTCGGCGTTTAAGGAAATTGATCGTGCGATTGACGGCTATGCGGTAGATCCAGGTGTAAAAGCTCGCATTGCCCCTAAAACCACGGAGACTCCGGTATGCCTTGATGAACGCATCCTGCACGAGGTCGTTGGCATCCTCGTGGTTGCCAGTCATGTGATAGATGGTGGCATAGAGACGCTCTTTGTAGCGCTCGACGAGGACATCAAATGCCGCTGCATCGCCGCGTTGCGCCCGCGCAACAAGTGTTTCGTCGTCCTCGTGATGCGCGTCGGCCGCCTGCTCAGACCCGGCCTTGCCCAGAACGCCGCTTTCGCGTTGCGTTGGCTTCTCGGATTCAGATTTTTCGGAGAGCTTCATCGTCCTGCACACGCGCCTTCGTCGCCATTCGGCCTATGCTGCCACCCCCACGACTGCGGGGGCCAGCAAAGCGCGGCTCTGTTCGGCAAAATGACCCGCTAGCGCTGACATGCTTCGGGTGAAATCATTGGCTGGCGCTTGCGTGAGGTTCTCTTCGGCCCGCGCCAAAAACTGCTGAATCATTGCATGCGATTCGCTCATCACGCCATTGCCGGCCACCAACGCGAGCAGCCGTGCGCGTTCCTGCGAACTTCCATGAAAGAGCAACTCCGCAATCTCGTCATTCTGTCCTGCGCCGATATGTTGCAGCAGCAACAGCCACGGCAGCGTGAGTTTCCCCTTCTTCATGTCCGTTCCCAGTGATTTGCCCGCCTCCCGTTCCTGTCCGAAAATATCGACGCAATCGTCGTAAATCTGGTACGCCATCCCAAAGTTGACGCCAAACTCTCGCATGATTTTGACCGTCAACGGCGGTGCGGCGTTCAAATGCGCGCCTAGTTCGCAACTGAGGCCAAACAAGCTGCCCGTTTTCATGTGGATGATATCAAGGTATTGTTCGACGGTCATTTCCGGGTCAAACCGTTTCTGTGTCTGCAGAATCTCGCCCGAGCAAATCGTGGTCGTCGTCTCGCTGAGTTTGCGGCACGCGTCGGCCGGAAGATGCGTCGCTGCCAGCCGCAATGCATTGGCAAAAAGACAGTCGCCGAGTAACACGGTGATTTCGTTCCCCCAGTGGGCGTTCGAGGTGGGCTGGCCGTGTCGGAGTTGTGCTTCGTCCAACACGTCGTCATGAACGAGAGTCGCGGCGTGAATCAGTTCAATGATCGCCGCTAAATTGAGATGCTTTCCTCCGATTCGACCCGTGGCTCCGCCAGCCAGCAAAACCAGCGCGGGGCGCAACCGCTTGCCCTTGCCACTCAGCGCGTGCCGAACGTACTCACCGATCCTGGGATCGAATGAATGCGCCTGTTCGATCAGTGCTTCTTCAACACGCGCTAAATCTGTACGAATCGGCGCGAACAGATCTGCAAGTTTGTGCGCTGGTGATATTGCTCGCGGAATATTAACTGTGGACACCGCCATTGTGTGGGTACTCTACGAGGCGTTTTTTGGGGTGTCAACCACTAAGCCCTGCGCTGGACATGTGTAACACCACGCTTGTTATGGGAATGGACAACACTTGCGCGTCCATTGTCGCCCGAGCTTTCAGGCGCGGCGGAAACGCGAATAATTCATCAAGGATTGCCTAGGAACCCACTGTCGGATCCTGATGCTGGTCAGCAGACGACTTGCTGTGTTCGATAATCTCGCTCAGCATGTCGCGGAACTGTTCCAGGCCAGAAACCGGCACAACGATCGCGTTTTGGCGACCGCCGACTTCTTCAACTATCCTGAGGAACTGACCTCTTTGATTTTCGCACAGGTTAAACGTAATCAGCTTGCGCTCGACCCGCAACGTACTTCTTCGCTGTGGACTTTTCACTATTGATATATCCCCCTGATCACGATCGAACGACACCTCGATCGCTCTCCGGTCAGAAAAAACTACACACCTACTTTGTCTTACCCCCGGAGTGTTACCTGACGACACAGTTACCAAACTGCACTTCCAAAAGTCAATGCCAAGTATTTTTTGTGCTGCCGAATTTGTCACGGCACCGGCTCGAATCGAGTTGAAGCCGCAGCCGGGGCAGGTGATTGAGAAGAAGACACGGTGGGCTGCGCCACAAGAACGAAAAACTGGTGCACCCGGAAGGACTTGAACCTTCAACCCGCTGATTAAGAGTCAGCTGCTCTGCCAGTTGAGCTACGGGTGCAATACCATAGAGCGCGTCAAACTAGCAAACCAGTCACGCCGTCGCAAGGGTTTATCCGCCTATGGCGGCGCCGGAGGCGACCAGGGTTTCGTGGCTGATGGTTGTGCATTTGGCCGTGAAAAGACACAAAAAGCGCAGACCAGAATCTCCCCATGGCTATTTCGCCGAACCGGACTTGCCCTTGGTGGCGGTATACAACATCGAACGTTCGTCGGCGAAGGCTTCGTCACCGATCAGCACGATAACTGGCACGGTCACTGATGCGCCGGGTTTGAATATTGTCGCATTGCTCAATCCATGTTCCGACCATTGCGTCCGCCATGTGCCCTTCGCCAGATTGGCGGTCAACGCCCATAAACCCGTCTTCTTGTTGTAGGCAAGTTTGCAGCTCCCAAAACTACTCACGCCTTTCCCTTTCGCGCCCATGGTGAATGGCACCTGCGCCCCACCGATATCCAGCGTGACCAGCTTGTTCGCCACGCTGAAGCCCGTACCGGGATCAAACGAGGCAGTCAAAGTGCAACTGTCGGAGTTTGTCTTGGCAAAGTTCAATTTCACCTGCAGCTTGGTTATGAACAACTCACAGGCAACGGTTACCGTCAGATTGCTGCTAGCCGTCGCTGTCCCATCGTAGACGGTCACGCCCGCCGTGTACGGCCCGCAATTGGTGGCATAGGCATGGCTTGCGATATTCGTTATGAGCCAACCACTGGAATTGCCGTCGCCAAACGACCATTGATAGCTCAGTTGGTTGCCGTCGGAATCAAATGCGCCAACAAGAAAAACATTCGTCTCGCCCGCCGCCACAACTGCCACGTCCCCGACTTGCGATAGCGCATTCGTAACCACCGGGGGCGTGGTAATTACCGGTGCGTGGTTGGTGAATATCACCGATGAAATGGCATGGACGTTTGTTGTCGCCGTGTTCATGTAGAGGCTGTTGTCGGTGGCAACAACAGTGATGGTGTTGGTCCCAAAAGCCAGCGTGAATGGAGCTGACCAGTTGGTGTTGGTGGTGCCGATGACGGACGCGGCTGCGCCGTTGACGGTTACACTTCTGATCCCGCTGTCGTCGCTGGCCGTGCCGGTGACAGTGATTACCGCGTTGGTGAACGCCTGATAGTCGGTGGGGCTTGATACCGTCAACGTCGGCGGCGTGGTATCCGGGGGCGCATTCGTGCTTGTGACAACGATGTAATTGGTTCGATTCGTCGTGCTCGATCCGTTCGGGCCGGAGACAGTCAAACCCACCGTGTACGTTCCGTCAGCATTGTAGACGTGCACAAAGGAACTTAACGGCGTGTTCGTCGAGCTGTCACCGAAATCCCAGAACCGATTGGTAATACTGCCGCTGGAATGGTCCGTGAATGTCACCATCAACGGCGCCACGCCATTTGTCGGACTCGCGGTAAAACTCGCCACAGGTACAAGCGATACTCCTGTGCCAGTCATTATATTAGTTGCGGAGCCGCCGTTGGCCGTCGCGAAAATAATGTTGTTGGAGAACGCGCCGATGCTCGACGGCGCAAACTGCACAACCACGTTGGTCGAACCCGAACCCGGCACGCTGAATGTCGCATTCGACACAACCGTAAATGGACCACCACCGATGACCGTGGCCGTGCCGTTGGTGACCGTCGTGCTGCCGGGATTGGTTATTGTGAAGCTTGCTTGGGCTGTAACACTCGTGGAAACCGATCCGAAGGCGCGTGCGGCCGGCGTGACTGTTATGCTGCCTGACACCGCCGAGCCGGCAAGCGCATTGATCAGGTTCGTCCCGTTTGGCGTGCCCCATCCTGTGCAAAGATCGTAGCCGTTGGTGGCGGAATATGCGCTGGGGCTGTTGCTCCACTCGTTATTGCCGGTGATGATGTCGTGGAAGCATGCATTATAGGTTGTCCCTGTACCGATTGTGTAGATGGCCGGGTTGAGGAACCCGACAGCGGGATGGCCGTTGGCCGCAGCCTGCTGATTGACCAGCGCCGTGAAGCCGGCCCATAGCGGCGCGGCGCAACTCGTGCCGCCAAACCAGTTAGTAAGGCCATTGCCGTACGCGACAAAAACGTGATCCGCAGTCAGAGCGACATCAGGGAAATTCCGTCCCGTGGTCGAGCCCAAGTTGCCGGGAGGGACGCCCCGTTGCCAAATCGGAATCGTATAATAGCTGCTGTACCCACCGCTGCTGCCGCGGCCATTTTCAGAGGAACCGTACTCGACACCCCAGTTCCAAACGGTTTCCGAGGCCCAGTTGAGGCCGCTCGTTGATAGCGTGGTTCCGCCAACGCTCGTGACGTTGGAGCTCGCTACCGGGGTGCCAAAATTGCTCGGATCGTCGACGGTTGCGCCGGGATACGCGTCGCTGTCACCGGAGGCCACGAAGAACGACTGACCTTGAGAGACCATTTGTATGAGAAAATTGTCGGTCGACACACTGGGGCCGAGGTTCCATGCCCAAGAACAACTGACCTGCTTGGCGATATTGTCGTTGGCTATGCGGGCCAAGACATCGTTGGGATTGAAGAATCCCTTGGCCATATTCCCTTCATAGACGATTACCTTCGATACTCCCGGTGCCATGGAAATAACCATCTCGATATCCAACGACACCTCTCCGTTACCGCTGTCAGGGCCGGTAGTTGGAACGCCGCTGAAACCATCTAATAGGACATTCGTAAGCGTAACCGCCGGCAATCCGGCCCGGCTTTCATACGCCGCGATGTCGCTGGGATAATAACCATCAAATTGCACCAGCGCGATGCTCTGCCCGGTACCGGTGAGGGACGTACCCGGAACATAAGCCGCGCGGAAATCGTACCCGATATAATTGCCGCCCGGCCCTGAACCGGAGTTAGGCGTCGGGCTGGATGCCTGACTGGTTAGCTTGCCGACGTGACTCATGGGGTGCGGGCGGGGGTAGTTGCTAATTCCACTGATATCGAGAATCTTGATGCCGGATGGAACCGAAGGCTCGACATCCGGCGCATAGAACGTCCGGGCTTCAGTTGGATGCTGATAATTGAGCATCTTAACTTGAAACGCATTCTCAACGTCCGAGGCGGCTCCTTCGACATCCAGCAGCAGGCGATTCGGATACATGGTGGTCACGGTGAATCCCTGTGACTTCGCGAAAGCGACGACCGCCTGATAATCTTGCTTCGTCGGACCAAACATCTCCGTGAACTGCTCCGTCGTAAGATAGTGGCGGTACTGAGAGCTTGTTGGATCGTAAATCTGCTGAAGCAAGGCGTTGAGTTCTTCCTTGTTACGTAATGGCAGCCCAATAGCCAAGTGCAAACGGGTTTCGCTTGGTATAAGGCCAATAGGTTGGAGGTTCAGGCTTGTCACAACCCTCGGCACATGGCCATTCAAGACCTGTCGCTCCTGCCCTTGTGCAGTCATTGTGAACAGAACAACCAGACAAAGAATCGCCAGCCACCGCAGCAAATGTCTCACCCCAGCCAAATTCATCTTACGTTAAAATAGCACAACTCGTACCTAATCACACAGCCATTTTATCCGACATCCTGCGCGAGGGAAAAACAGTCGGGGATAAACTAACGACGTTACTTCGCGGTGCCGGATTTACCGGCCTTGGCCTTGTAGAGCATGGACTGATTCCAATAGAACTCCTCACCATCGATGACTAAAATCACTGGCAGTGTCACGAAGTCACCGGCCCTGGCAGTCGCTGCGCTCGTCAACCCGTATGTACCCCACTGCGTCGCCCATGAACCCTTCTTCAAGGCGGCTGTGAACGTCCAAAGCCCGGTATTCTTCTTGTGCGACAGTTTGCAGGTATTAGGGGGAGTGGCACCGCGCCCCTTGGCATCCAGCGTGAATGCCACCTGCGCCCCACCGATATCCAGCGTAACCGGCTTGTTCGTCACGCTGAAGCCCGCACCGGGGTCCAGCGTGGCAGTCAGAGTGCAACTGTCGGAGTTGGGTTTGGCGAAGTTCAACTTCACCTGCATCCTGGCAACGGTCAGTTTGGTTGCCAGTGGCGCAAGGGCGTTGATGAGGTTGGTGCCGGTGGGTGTGCCCCAGCCGGTGCAAAGGTCGTAGCCGGTAACGGCAGCAAATTTGGCCGGACTATCCAACCATTCGTTGTTGCCGGTGGTGATGTCGTGAAAGCAGGCGGCATAGTTTGATCCATTGCCAATCGTATAGACTGTCGGATTCAGGAAGCCAACTGGCGGCAACTCTCTGGACGCGGCTTGCTCGTTCGCCAGCGCAATAAAACCCGCCCACAATGGCGCCGCACAACTGGTACCGCCAACGATAAAGTTAGTACCACCATCAGCCCGGACATAAACGTTGTCCGCAGTCAGGGCCACGTCCGGCGTGTTTCGCATCGTCGCCGATCCCTGGCTGGCTGCCATGTTGATGATCGCTTGCCAACCCGGAATTGAATAATAGGTGCTGATCCCACCGCCGCTGCCAACATAGCATTGATCACCACAGCCGGTACTGGGATGATAACCCCAGTTCCAAACGGTTTCCGACACACGATTGCTGTGCGGACCGGCAGTCGTCAAAGTTGTCCCGCCGACTTGCGTGATATAGGGAGTGTCCCCCGGAAAATCAATCAGGCCGGTATAGGCGTCGGCATCGCCCGACGCGTCGAAGAATGACTGGCCCTGGGCCGCCATCTGCTGAAAAATCTGATCCGCCACCGGGTCGGCGGCGCCACCGGGGATATACCACGAGCAACTGAGTTGCTTGGCCAGATTGTCGGTGGCCATCTGGTTGAGAACATCGTACCAGTTGCCATCTGGCCCCGCCTCATAAAGGATCACCTTTGATAATCCCGGCGCCATGGAGATCACCATTTCAATATCGAGCGCCACCTCGACTTCTCCGCCGTTGCCGGTGGGGGTTCCGTCATATCCATCCAGCAACACATTCGTGAGGGTGACGCTCGGCAACCCATTCGTAGCTTCGTAGTAGGCGATGTCACTTGCGGTATAACCATCAAACTGCAACAGCCCCACGCTTTGCCCTGAGCCGGTGAGTGAAGCGCCCGGAACGTAAGCCGCTCGGAAATCATACCCCATATAGGAGCCGTTCGTCCCCGAGCCGGTGCCCGGTGACACGTTTGGAGCATTGGCCAGCGGAGTTGCCACCAAGTGCGGACGCGGTAGCGAGTAGTTATCCAAACCGTTGATGTGCAAGACCGGAACAGCCATGCCCAGTGACGGTTCGGTATCTGGCGCATAAAACGCGCGGGCTTCCTTTGGATGATTGTAAACTCGCATTGTTACATGCAGAGCTTTCTCAACATCCGCCACCGCACCGTCCACATCGAGCACGACGCGGTTTGGATGCGTGGCGGTCACAGTCAGGCCATTTGCCTCCGCGAACGCGATGAGTGTTTGGTAATCCTGCTCCGTCGGCCCGAAGCGTTCGGTGAATTGGGCCGGCGTCAGGTAGCGCCGGTAATCTGGGCTGGCTGGATCATAAAGCTGTTGCAGCAACGCGCTGAGTTCTTCCTTGTTCCGCAATGGCAATCCGATGGCCAGATTCAAGCGTTGCGTGTTTGGAAGACGACCCACCGGCTGCAACTGCGCTACCACGGCCGGCACGTGACCATGTAAGACCTGTTGTCCCGCCGCCCGGGCAGGTGTGCCGAAAACAACACCCACGAGCAGCAGAAACCACCAACAACCCCGGCGACATTCTGATTTCAAAAGTTTCATGGACCAAGAGACCGGTACCCCAACAAGTGCGCTTCCGCAAATGGAAAAGGAAGCGGCCCGGACGAATTACCCGGGGTCGTTCGGCAAGTTGTGGATACGCGGGCGTGTCGTTGGTGGTCACGCGGGCGCGCGCACTCTCTTGGCGAATTTTGGTTGGAGCACGCTGGTTTCGCCAGAATCCGTCTGCATGGCTTTCGCGTTTAGTGTGGCAATTGGCGTGTTCTTCAGCTATTATCCTGCGCGTAAAGCTGCGCATCTGGACCCTATTGAAGCTCTGCGTTATGAATGATGTTCAGGCAAGATAAGAATCGCGAATCGAAAGGAAATCCTATGAAACTCGGCAAAACATTCCTGTTGGCAGCGAGCATTCTAACTATCTGTCTGACTACGGTTTCCGCCCAGATATACAATTTCACCACGATCGCCGGGACGGCCGGGAACGCTGGCAGCTCCAATGGCAGTTCCGCGTTGTTTAATAGTCCCATGAGCGTGGCGGTGGACAGCGTCAGTAATATTTTTGTTGCCGACTACTGGAATGGCACCATTCGCGAGGTTATCCCAGTGGCAGGTACTACGAATTGGACGGTCATCACCATTGCCGGGACCGCTGGTAGTTTTGGCAGCACCGATGGGACCTCCGCGTTATTTAGTAATCCTGCGGCGGTTGCGGTGTACAGCACCGGCGTTGTTTATGTCGCTGATTACTGGAATAGCACCATTCGCAAGATTACCACGTCAGATGGGGCTACATGGACAGTGAGCACCATTGCCGGGACCGCCGGGGTTCTTGGCAGTAACGACGATATTAGTACCTCCGCGTCATTTAGTAATCCTGTAAGCGTTGCGGTGGACAGCACCGGTGTTGTTTATGTCGCCGATTACGGGAATAACACTATACGCATGATTGCCCCGCAGTCTGGACACTTGTGGGTGAGCACCATTGCTGGGAAGGCCGGAAGTTCTGGCAGCGCTGACGGCACCAACAGCGCTGCGCGGTTTTACGGTCCCGATGGCATTGCCGTGGATAGCAGCGGCAATGTTTATGTCGCCGATTACGGGAATAGCACCATTCGCAAGATTACCCCGGTAGGACCGAACTGGGTGGTTAGCACCATTGCCGGGAAGGTCAGGAGCACTGGCAGTACTGACGGCGCTAACAGCACTGCGCGGTTTCACAATCCCACGGGCGTTGCGGTGGACAGCAGCGGCAATGTTTATGTCGCCGATTACGGGAATAGCACCATTCGCAAGATTATCCCGGTAATAGGGACGACGAACTGGGTGGTTAGCACCATTGGTGGGAAGGCCGGGAAAACTGGCAGCATCAATGGCGTAGGCGGCGTTGCGCGGTTCAATTTCCCTGTTGGGGTTGCCCTTGACAGCACTGGCAACGTGTATGTGGCCGATACGCTTAACGAAACCATTCGGCGTGGATTGGCCACGCCAGGAACCTTTGTTCCATTGACTGGCGTTTACAACGGCCTGGTTATCCAAACGAACGCGCCGACTCAGGCGAGTTCAGGAGCTTTCAAGCTGGTGCTGACCGAAACGGGTTCATTTGCGGCAAACCTGACGATGGCCGGAGCGGGTGCTGCCTTCGGAGGGCAATTTGATCTAAGCGGCAACGTGACAAATACAGTCACGGTCGCCAAGACGAATTCTTGTCACGTGATTTTGCATCTGGACATGTCCAATGGCACAGAGGAAATTACAGGCACGGTATCTAATGGCGCGTTCCGGTCAGGGTTGGTGGCGGATCGCGCAACCTTCAGCAAGACAACTACCTGTTCGCTGACAGGTCTGTATACCTTTGTGTTGGCGCCGCCCACAGATACCGATCCGGACCTTCCCCAAGGCTACGGCTATGGCACGCTGAGCATCGCAACCACGGGAAGCGGCAAGTTATCGGGCGTTTTGGGAGATGGAACCAAATTTAAAGCTACCATTCCAATCTCCAAATTTGGCACTGGACCGCTTTACGGCGCGCTGTACGGGAAGAAAGGTTCGTGCGTCGCCTGGTTGAATTTTACGAACAACAGCATCGAAGCGACAGCGTATTGGTTCAAGCCGGCGGCTACCAAGGGATTTTTTGCTGGGGGCTTCACGACCAACGTGACACTGGTCGGCTCGAAGTACGTGGCCCCAGCCAAAAACAGCCCGATGCTCATCCTGAGCAACATTACCGGTAATGTCATGTTAACGCTTGGCGGCGGTAACCTTGGATCTGCATTGTCAAACTCTGTGACGGTTGCGACCAATAACACCGTGACAATCCTGGCCGGTGGCGTCACCAACCTGACGTTGAAGCTCGTGCCGAAGAGTGGGGCATTCACTGGCGGTTTCACACATCCGGTGACTCACAAAACTGCGAAGTTCAATGGGGTCGTGCTCCAGTTGCAGGATTTCGGCGCCGGTTTATTCACCGGCACAAACGAAACGGGTTATGTGGCCCTTGATCCGGACTAGAAAGGGCTGCTGTTTGGGGGTCTAAAGTGCCGAGAAGCATTTCGGCCTGTGACTAATCCCCAACACGAGCGCTTTCGCAAATGGAAAAGCAAACGGCCCCGACGAATCGCCGTGGCCATTGGCGAATTTGCTCAGTATGGCGTCTTACAGCTTCTTGCCCACGAGCCGGATCAGATCCACGCAACGGCAGGAGTAACCCCATTCGTTGTCGTACCAGCTCACTAGCTTGAAGAACCGCTTGTTCAGCTCGATGCCGCTGCCCGCATCGAAGATGCTCGACCGCGCGTCGTGAATAAAGTCGCTGCTAACCATTTCCTCCTTGGTATAGCCAAGGATGCCTTTGAGATAGGTCTCGCTGGCTTTCTTCATCAGCGCGCAGATTTCCGCATAGCTGGTTTCTTTTACCGTGCGGACCGTCAGGTCCACCACCGACACCGTCGGCGTCGGCACGCGGAACGCCATGCCGGTAAGCTTGCCCTTCACTTCCGGAATCGCCAGACCAACGGCCCGCGCCGCGCCGGTCGTGGACGGGATGATGTTGACGGCCGCGGTGCGCCCGCCTTTCCAGTCCTTCTTCGATGGGCCGTCCACTGTCTTCTGCGTGGCGGTATAGCTATGAATGGTGGTCATCAAACCTTCCTCGATACCGAGGCCTTCCTTCAACAGGACGTGCACCACGGGCGCGAGGCAGTTGGTTGTGCAACTCGCATTGGAAATAATGTTGTGTTTGGCAGGATCGTACTTGCCGTCGTTGACCCCAAGCACGATGGTGATGTCTTCACCTTTGGCCGGAGCTGTAATGATGACCTTTTTCGCGCCGGCATCTAGATGGCCTTTCGCCTTTTCCGCCGCAGTGAACAAGCCGGTGGCCTCTATCACGATGTCCACGCCAAGCGTCTTCCATGGCAACGCCGCTGGGCCTTCCCTGACAGCGAGACATTTAATCTTGTTGCCGTTTACCACCAGCACGTCGTCCTCGGCGATAGACGGTCCGGACTTCTCGCTGGTTACCGTGCCGGGGAACCTGCCCTGCGTCGAATCGTACTTCAGCAGGTACGCCAGGTTGTCGGCGGGCACGATGTCGTTGACCGCGATGACATTGATATCCTTGCCGAGCAAGCCTTGATCGCAAATCGCGCGAAACACCAGCCGCCCGATGCGGCCGAAACCATTAATCCCAACCTTGATTGCCATGTTGTATTTCTCCTGGGTTATTATGATGTTTACCCCGAACGTTTTCGGGGTTGAATTCGTTCCACTAAAACACGCCTCGAAGTTTACCACGTTTCACGTGGCTGCCACGAAAACTCCGACGATGTCGGGGTAAACCTTTGGGTCAACCTTCGGGGCGACTTCCGAACGCGGCGCATCCTACGGCAGGCTGTCCCGTTCGTCAAACGGAAATCGTGTCATAGTGTCATGGGAATCTGGCAAGAACGGAAAATCTTCAGCCAACGATAGCGCGTTCTCAAGAGGCGAACTCACACTCGACGACTTCCAGCAACGCGTGCAGCAGGAACGTGTGGGCTTCCTGGACTCGCGCCGTGTCACGACTCGGAACGATCAATTCCAGATCGGCTTTCCCCTTCGCTTTGCCGCCGTCCTTGCCGAGCAACGCAACGGATTTGATGCCGCGTTTCTTTGCCGCCACGAACGCGCGCAGAATATTCGGCGAGTTGCCACTGGTTGTGAAGCAGACCAGCAGATCGTTCGACGCGGCCAGGCCTTCGATTTGACGGGCAAACACCTCGTCGTATCCAAAATCATTGGCGATGCAGGTTAGCGCCGCCGCGTCTGCGTTCAGGCAAACTGCGGGCAGTGAGCGGCGATTGCGGTTGTAGCGGCCAACGAGTTCCTCGGCCAGATGACTTGCATCGGCGGCACTGCCGCCATTGCCGCACGTTAAGAGTTTTCCGCCGGATCGCAGCGTGCCGACGACGGCAGCAGCGATCTTGTCAAAGGCCGCTTGCTGCGCCGCCAATGCTTGGAACGTGGCGCAGGCGTCGGCGACCAATCGGGACAGCAATGGTTCCATACGGCACATGATAACCCTCGCAAAGCGCGCTGCCAATGGAAAAACCTTTTGAATGGACACGGCGGCAAATGTCGAGTACTATACGATAGCCGGACAGGGCGAAGGTATGGGTGTCTCCGCGTGAAACCAATCCAGCCAACGAAGTTATCGCGACCGCAGATTGATCGATGGCCTGCAAAGGCTGCTGGATTCAATGCTCGCGTTGTCCATTGTCTGGAGCATGCCAAAATCAGCACCGTGGGGGAATTGCGTTCGTGGAACGACAAACGATTGCTCGCGCTGCGTAGTTTCGGCGCCGGTTCCATGCAAAATGTGCGCTGGTTTTTCCGATGGACTGAGCGATTGGAGAAAGGTGCATCCACTGTTACCGATCTGCGCCAGTGGCTCCGCGCGTTCCTCAATGACCGTGAGCTTGCCATGCTGGAACGCCGTTACGGACTGAACGATCCGTTGTTTCGCCCGTTAATGAAACGCATGACGCTACAGGAGATTGCCGATCAGCTTGGCGGCGTGACCCGCGAACGCGCGCGCCAAATGGAAGAAGCCGGCCTGACGAAGTTGCGTTCCCATCTGAGCCGCGCGGTTGCCGCGCCACTGGAAATGCATTGGGTCGAGCGGATGAAAAAGTTTGACGGGGCAATTTCCTCGAAAGAATTAGGCGATTGGCAGGGTGATCCTGTGCTGGGCGGCTATCAACCGTGGGGTGCACTGCTGTTGTTGAGCGACACGCTGGAAGGCGTCCACGCGTGTTACGGATGTTTTTGCTGTTTGTCGTACGAAACTGTGCTGGCTCTCGAAACAGCCGTACTGCGGGTGCTGCGGGAAGTGCGAACGCCACTGGCGTTCGACGCGATCCGGGCGCGGGTGGCTGTCCCAACACGCAGTGTCGGGGTGGAAATCAACAGCGAACGCTTCCTCCGCGTTCTGTTGGATCATCATCCCGAAATAAATGGGACGGTGGACGGCCGTTATTTTCTCCCCGCGCACGGAGCCGAGGTGTTGATTGTCGAGATTTTGCGGGCGACGGCAGAGCCAGTCCATTATTACGAGATCACGCGCCGCTATAATGAACTGATGCAACCGGCCAGCCGCCGGGGCACGGGTTTTATACTGCATCTGCTGCGCGGGATATCCGCGGCGCAACGAGTCGGTCTCGGACAGTATAGATTGCGTGGCGCCTAGGCGCGGACGCTGCTGGCCCCGCTCCTTGCGGAGCTGGTCTTTTCCCCGTCGGTTCTGGTATTCTTACAGTCGTGCGCATTCTAACCAAGTACCTGTTGCGGGAATTCGCGTGGCCGCTGCTGTACTGTTTTGATGCGTTTGCCATGCTCTGGATCGTGATGGACCTGTTCGGCCACCTCGATGATTTCATTGTCAATCACGCCTCTTTCGCAACGGTCTTCCGCTACTACCTCACATTGTTCCCCGAAGGATTTGTGGAAATCCTGCCGATGGCGCTGCTGCTTGCCCTGCTGTTTTGCCTGACCAACCTCGGCCGCCACAACGAATTGACCGCGATGCGCGCCTGCGGCGTCAGCCTCGCCCGGCTCGCGCTGCCGTTGCTCGGCGTCGGCGTGCTGGCCACGGTGGCGGTGCTCGCTGTAGGCGAACAATTGGTGCCGCGCGCGCGTTTGCATGCCGAAGCGATACTGAACGCCGTCCACGGCAAGGAAACGCGCGATGTGTTGGAGAGCTTCTTTTTCTCCAGCATGACCGGGCACCGCGACTGGTACGCGCAACGCTTCAATACGCGCACCGGCGGGATGGATTTCCCTGAGGTGCATGAGCAAGACCCTAACGGCACGCCACGGCTCGACGTGTACGCGAACCATGCCATCTGGCGGAATGGTTCCTGGCGGTTTTACGATGTTGACCTCTATGACTACGCCCGCGGTCCTGCGCCGCCGCGTATCCACCTCGTTGAAACCAACTTCACCGCTTTCAATGATCCTCCTCAACGCATGGCCATGGACGGCAAGGCATCCGCCCAGATGACCTCTTCGGAGTTGCGACGGCAAATCCGCGCACTGAGACACGCCGGTCGCCCCCACCGTCTGCCCGAGCACGAAGTCGAACTATACGACCGCTACGCGTTTCCGTTCATCTGCTTGATCGTTATCTGGATTGCTTTCCCACTTGGCATGCATGTCAGCCGCCGCGGACCGCTGATGGCGGTCGGGACGGCGCTCGGACTGGTGGTCGCGTTCTACATACTGCGCCACTGGATGCTGGCGGCAGGAAGAGGCGGCAACATCGCGCCCGTGACAGCGGCATGGCTGACCAACATCATCTTCGCGGCCATCGGCTTCGTCCTGGCTTGGCGTGCGCGTTGAATAGGTGTCGGACTATTGTCCCGCAAAAGACAAAGCCCTATCCGCCGGCCGGTGGACTTGACACGCGCGCAACGCAGTCCTAGCATCAGCCGCAGATAGGGACAGTTCGGCGGTTTGTCTTTTGCTTCTGACTTTGTCCCATTAACTATGTTCGGCGACTCTAAGACCATGAACATCATCCGTATAAAGATCATCTGCTCTTGGCTTCTGCTTGTTTTGTTCGGACTTCTGCTCTGTTTTTCCTGGCGGTACAGACTCTTATGGGTAGCCCTGCTCCCTGCGGCATTAGTGATTCTCGAACTCATTAAGCCGCGTCGTCCGCCGATTCCGCCCAGATTGAAAGCCAGATTGAACGCCTTGCTCTGGTTGATGGCTATCGTGTGGGCGTTGACTGTCGTCTTTCACGGCATCCTGTACCCATTCTCGGCCGGCCTTTACCTACTCGGGAAGGTCGCCTGTCTGGCCACGGCCGCTCCGATTTTCTGTTACAAGGTATGGCTGGATTATCGTTGGTTCAGGGCAGTGCAGCACGCAAGCGCCGAACCTGGCGCTCCACCGAATGCTGGCTCCGCTGGCGCTCCGCCAGCATCGGTGAGCTAGTCGTTAGCCCGCTAAATCTCCGGGTCAACGTCTACTTGCAGGTAGGTTCCCCACAATCACTGCGTGCGCGGCAGAATAGTCCTTGCAGTTCGAGAGACTTACAAATATCTCGGTCACGCCGCACGCCTGCGCCAACGCCGCGCCTTTGCCGTGCAGCACCGCGTACGGCTCGCCGCTGTCACGTTTACGGATCTCGAGGTCTTTCCATCCAAGCTGCTTGCCGATGCCCGTGCCGAATGCCTTCGATAACGCCTCTTTCGCCGCGAACCGCGCAGCAAAATGCAGTTCTGGAGATTTCATCTGACGGCAATACGCCACCTCATCAGGCAGAAAACAGCGGTTCAAAAACCGGTCGCCGAATTTCGCCAGCGACTCGCGAATACGCGTCGTCTCAACGATATCAACGCCCGTGCCGAGAATGCTGGTGCCGTTCTTCACGTTCCACCCCGGTAGACGGCCATCACCTTCAGCATTTCGCTCACGGCTTGACGCAATCCGACAAACACGGCGCGCGAGATGATGGCGTGTCCGATGTTGAGTGTGTCAAGATGCGGTACTACGAAGATGCCCGGCGTGTTCTCGTAGTTCAGCCCATGACCGGCATTGACGCGCAAGCCACGTTCGTGCGCGAGCGTTGCCACCGCGATCAGTTTGGTCACTTCTGCCGCTTTTCCCGGACCGCCCGCGTTGGCGTAAGTGCCAGTGTGCAACTCGACGTAATCCGCGCCCACGTCGGCCGAGGCCTTGATCTGTTCAATGTCGGGATCGACAAACAAACTAACGACAATGCCTGCCCGCTTCAGCTGCGCAATGGTTTGCTTCAATGATTTCGCGCCGGCAATGACGTTGAGTCCGCCTTCAGTAGTGAGTTCCTGCCGTTTTTCCGGTACGAGACAGACTTCGTCCGGGCGGATTCTCTCGGCGATCGCCACGATCTCCGGCACGTCGGCCATCTCGAGGTTTAACCGGGGTCGAATCATCTGCCGCAACTGTCGCACATCGCGGTCCTGAATGTGACGCCGATCTTCGCGGAGATGCACGGTGATGCCGTGTGCGCCTGCGGCTTCCGCTTCCAGTGCCGCGCGCGCCACGTCGGGCTCGGGCGTCATACCGGCGGGCACAGTGAGAGCATCAGCGGCGGACACGGTTTTGTACCGCGCTTGCCGCAAGGTGGCAATGTGGTCAATGTTGACGCCGAGTTTGAGCACGACGGATACAGACTACACGTTCCGTGCTGTGTCCGCAATTCCCGGCTTCGGCTGAGCTCTCTTGCGCGGCGGCCACGTGAAACGTGGCAAGCTTGCGCCCTCCGTAGTTGTCACGTATTCTCGGCCTATGCCTCCGCAACAGCATTTGGCGAAAGTTTTAAGGCACGCTCAGCGACGGCTCGTTCCGAAGCCGGGCGCCACTCCCGCCCAGGTGCTCAACCTTTTCCGCCGATTCCTGAAAGTCGAGGAACACCGACTTCGACTCTGGCATCGGGCAGGCGCCGATGGACGCACGATCGCTCGTGGGCGAGCGCAGTTGCTGGACGTGGTGTTGCAGCATTTGTTCAAGAATGTGGACGCCGCATACCGTCTGGAGCACCCCGACGCAGTTACGCCGCTGGCGTTGATTGCCACCGGCGGTTACGGTCGCGCCGAGTTGTGTCCGTACTCCGATATTGATCTCATGTTCCTGCACGACAGCCCGGCGCGCTCCGGCAAGAACCACCCGCACCTCGAAGCCATCGTGCAAAAGGTGTTGTACATGCTTTGGGACCTGGGACTGAAAGTCGGTCATTCCACCCGCAGCATCCGCGAAGCCATTCAACATGCCAACGCAGACATGCAATCCAAGACCGCGCTTATTGAATCGCGGCTGATCATCGGCGACGGGAAACTTTATGCGCAGTTCCGCAAACGACTCATTACTGAATGCGTCCGAGGCCACGAAAACAACTACATTGCCGAACGCATGACCGACCAGCGCGACCGCCACCAGAAATTCGGCGACTCGGTTTACATGCAGGAACCGAATGTCAAAAGCGGCTGTGGCGGCCTGCGCGACTTCCAGAATCTGATTTGGATCGCCTTTTTCAAGTACGGTGTCACAACGCTTGGCGAATTGCGCCAACGCGGTTTTCTGGAGGCCTCCGAGCAGAACGAGCTTGAGAGTGCATACGATTTCCTGCTGCGTGTCCGTATTGCCCTGCATTATCTGACCAATCGCGGATGCGATGTCATCAACCTGAACATCCAGGCAAGACTTGCCGACGACTTTGGCTGTCGACAGGCCGACCGGCTCCGGCGCATCGAGGCGTTCATGCGCGAGTACTATGTCCATTCCCGCGCGATTTTCTTTCTCACCAGCGCCCTCGCCGAACGCATGGCATTGGCTACTGCGAAGCCGTCGCGCCTTGGCGGATTGTTGAAACGTCGCAAGCGCAAGGTCGAGGAGTTCGATGGCTTTACATTGGCGGATGGCCGGCTCGGCGCGACGGCGCCGTCGGTTTTCAAACAGGATCCGTTGCGTATGCTTCGCGCCTTTGCCCACGCCCAGCAGCGTGAAGCCGATTTCAGTCCCGAACTGCGCACCCAGATCCGCCAGAACTTAAAATTGGTCAACCGCGCCTTCCAACATTCGCGCGCGGCGCGTGACACGTTTCTCGGGATCCTCAGCCGTAAAGGCGAGGTGGCGCGGATACTGCGGCTGATGCATGAGACTGAAATCCTCGGCAAGTATCTCCCCGAGTTTGGCCGCTTGACTTGTCTTGTCCAACACGAATTCTTTCACCGGTACACGACCGACGAGCACACATTACAGGTCATAGAACACCTCGACCGAATTATCGACGCTACTGAGCCACCGCACGCCAACTATCGCCGGATGTTCCTGCAACTGGAGCGTCCGCACATACTCTATCTGGCAATCCTGCTCCATGACACAGGCAAGGCTGCCAATGTGCCGCACCATGTCGAGGCCAGCATGGACGCGGCCCGCAAGGTCGCCCGCCGTCTCCGACTTGAAGCGGACGAGACCGCGCTGCTGTTGTTCCTTGTTCGTGACCATCTAAAGCTCGCGATGCTCAGCCAGCGGCGGGATATTGACGACGAAGCGACCATTGCCGCCGCCGCGCGCATCGTTAAAAACGATGCCAACCTCGACCTGCTGCATCTGTTCACATTCGTGGATTCCGCCGGCACAGGCGCGAAAATGTGGTCGGATTGGAAGGAAGCGCTTCTCTGGGAGTTGTACAACCGCACCAAACAAGAGCTGACCGGCGCCGAACGCGCCCAACACATCCTCGCCCGCCGCATCGAGCAACTTTACGGCGAGGTCAGCCGGAAACTAAGCAAACAACTTCCGCTGGAGGAGATTTATTCCCACTTCGAGTTGATGCCCGCCAGCTACTATATCAACACCAGCGCTGATGAAATTTCGCGTCATCTCCTGCTCATCCACCAGTTCATCGAACGCCAGGCGACTGTCGAGCAACCCGAAGACGCTCTCGCTGCCGTCGTCCAATGGCAGACGTTCCCCCCGACTGGCCAGTCGGGGCTGACCATTTGCACGTGGGACCGGCTCGGCCTGTTCTCCAGGATTTGCGGCGCGCTCTCCTCCGCCGAACTCAACATTCTCAGCGCGCACATCTACACCCGCGGCGATCAGGTTGTCCTCGACATGTTCGATGTCTGCGACAAACATCTGGAGGCGGTGACCGATGAACGCACAATCAAGGCCGCGGAAACGATGCTTCAGCGCACTCTGACCAATCGTGAAACGATTCACTTTTCCGGGATGCTGGCCAAGATGCGTGCCGCGCAACACGACCGGCCGCAAATCGGCGAGGTCCACGTCCCGACCGTCATCGAATTCGACAATGCGATCAGCAAGAGCCGCACTGTGATCGAAATCCAGACCGAAAACCGGCTCGGCCTGCTATACACCATCACCCAAACGCTGGCCGACCTCGGCCTCGACATCAGTTTTGCCAAAATCTCCACTGAAAAGGGCGCGGCGGTCGATTCGTTCTATGTTCAGGACCAGCAAGGCCGCCAGATCACCGATCCGGACCGCCTCGAGGAGATCAAAACCAAATTCGAATCGGCCATCGCCATGCTCGCAAATTGACCATGCCCCGCGCACGCACCAACGATTCTGAGAAACTGCGCCGACTTGAAGTCCTGGCGCGGGTGGATCGTGTATTCAACTCCTCGCTCGAACCCGAGCGCGTCCTCAACCTTATCCTGCGCGAGGCCGTCCACGTCATGCACGCCACAAGCGGTTCCGTTGCGCTCATTGATCCACACACGCAACTGCTGGAGATCGCCGTCGCCATCGGCCTCAACAAGAAGGCGCGCCGGCTCAAGTTGCCCATCGGTCGCGGCGTCACAGGTTGGGTCGCCAAAACCGGCAAACCACTCCGTGTATCCGACGTCACCGTTGATCCGCGTTACGTCTCGGTGAGGCGCGGCGTGCACAGTGAACTGGCCGTCCCCCTGATTGTCCCGCAGACGCGGGACCGACTCATTGGTGTCCTTAACGTGGACTCCACGCGACGCGACGCGTTTCGCGCCGCCGACGAGGAATTGCTGGTTGCCCTCGCAAACCACGCAGCGCAGATTATCCATAACTCCTGGCTTTATGCCGCCGTCGCCCAAAAAGCCACCCAACTCGAAGCGCTCTTTGGCGTCGCCCAGTCCATCATCTCCTCGCTGGACGTCGAAGAAATCCTTCGACGCGTGGCGAGAGAGGCCTGTCGCCTGATGGACAGTAAACTCAGTTCGCTCATGTTGCTCAACGCCGCGGGTGATCGCCTGGAATTGCGCGCCTGCCACGGCGCCAGCGCTGATTACACGAACCGTCCGCCATTGAGCGTGGACAATTCCCTTCTTGGCGTGGTCGTCCGCCGCTGCAAAACGATCCAGGTCCACAATGTCCAGGAACACGATCAGTTCCGCCACACCGAACTGGCCCGCAAAGAAGGGTTGGTGTCACTGTTGAGCGTGCCCATGATCAGCGGCGACAAGGCCATCGGCGCGCTCAACGTCTATTCAGCCGCCACATACCGCTATTCCGATCAGGACACCAAACTCCTTGCCGGTCTGGCCAACCTCGCCGCCATCGCCATCGACAACGCTCGTCTCCACCGCAAGGCTGTCGAGGTCGAGGAACAACTCCGCCAGAACGAACGCCTCAGCGCGCTCGGCCTGCTCGCCGCCGAGATTGCCCACGAGATCCGTAATCCGCTTACCGTAATAAAAATGTTGTTTCTCTCTCTCGACCTGAAATTTCCGGCCGACGACCCGCGGGACCGCGACATCGAGGTCATTAGCGAGAAGATGGAGCAGTTAAATCATATTGTGGATCGCGTCCTGCGGTTCGCGCATTCGGCGGAGCCGACGTTCGAACTGGTGGACATCAACGACCTGATTGCCGACGTGCTGCTCCTTGCGCGCCATGCTCTCGCACACCAGAACGTGGTGTTAAAAACCAATTTTGCCCACAACCTGCCCAAACTCCGCGCTGACCGCGCCCAGATCGAACAGGTCTGCCTCAATCTCATCCTCAACGCCGCCGCAGCGATGCCCGATGGCGGCAGGTTGATCGTTGCCACTGCTTTTCAACGTTCGTCTCCATCCGGAAAGTTTACCCGGACACCGCCGGGATCTTCGGGGCGAGTCCTGCTGACTTTTCAGGACACCGGCATCGGGATTTCCCCGGAAACACAGAAGAACCTTTTCGCCCCATTCCTCACTACCAAGGCGCGCGGCACCGGTCTGGGCCTTGCCATCGTCCACAAAATCGTTGAATCCCACGGCGGCGCCATCGAAGTCGAAAGCGCGCCAAAGAAAGGCACCACCTTCCGCATTCTGCTGCCGGTGTAAAGATGCGTTGAACGGAGAATTTGAATAACGTGAACATTCAACACTCGACGCTTCACGCTCCACGCTCGATGCGGATGATTCTCATCCTGGCGCTGGCCGTGGCGGCGATCACCGTTTGGGTCCATTGGCCGTGCGTCCACGGCGCGTTTCTCAATTGGGACGACGATTTGTATCTGAACGAGATCGTCCGCCATCCGCAGCTGGGTTGGCAGACTGTCGCATGGGCTTTTTCGACGGTGGTTCCTTTTTATTATCATCCGCTGACCTTCTTGTCGTGCGTGGTGGACCATCAGTTGTGGGGGATGAATCCGTTGGGATGGCATCTTACGAACCTTTTGTTGCACGGTCTCAACAGTGGTTTGGTCGTGCTGGTCGCCTGGTTGCTGTTGGAAAACACCGGTGCGTCGTTCGGCGAACGAGTGGCGCTGGCGACCGGCGTGGCATTGGCGTTTGGGCTGCATCCGTTGCAGGTTGAACCTGTGGCTTGGATCGCGGAGCGAAAAACAGTGCTGTGTGCGCTGTTTTCTTTGTTGAGCTTGTATGCGTATCTGCAAACAACGCGGCCCCGACATCTGGGGAGCAAATATCGGGGTTGGTGGTGGTGGACGACATTGCTGTTTGCAGCGGCTCTGTTGGCTAAACCGATGGCGATGTCATTGCCGCTGGTGATGCTGGCGCTGGATTATTGTCCGTTGCGACGGCACGAGACCGTCGGGTGGTGGGCGCTCTTGAAGGAGAAAGCGCTGCTGATTGGATTGAGCGTGGTCGATCTTGTGTTGACCGTGATCGGCCAGGCGCGTGAGGCAGCGGTGATGGCGCTGGGCTCGCACAACGTGGGAGAACGGTGTTTGGCGGCATCGCGCGGATTCATTTTCTATCTGTGGAAACTGATCTGGCCTGGATGGCTGTGTCCGTTTTATCCGTTGGGTGGAATAATGACGCTTTGGCAGGCTGAGTATCTCGTGCCGGTGATTCTGGTCGTTTTGATCAGCGTGCTGGTTTTCTTGCTCAGGAAACGCGCGCCTGCGCTGTTGGCGGCTTGGTGGATCTACCTCGCGATGCTTGTTCCTGTTTCGGGTCTGATGCAGGTGGGTTCACAGGCGGTGGCGGACCGGTTCATGTACCTGGCGATGCTCGCGCCCTTGTTGGCGATGGGATGGGGTGGCATCTGGCTGTGGCGACGCATGCGTGCCGTGGGTCGGCCTGTGTTCATTCTGCTGGTGTGCAGTGAGCTGATCTTCCTGAGTGTCAGGACGCGCCAGCAGATTCCAGTGTGGCAAAACAGCGAAATGCTGTGGACCGTCGTGCTCGGTCATTTCCCACGATCCGGCGTTGCTCAGGGTCATCTGGCCATGGCACTGGCGGAGCAACGGCGTTTCGAGGAGGCGTTGCCGTACGCGAAGGCGGCCTTCGCGTACATTCCCTATTATCCAGTGGCGCGCGGCGTGTTGACGGACGTGTGCTATGAATTGGCTGTTGCGCGCGTTGAGCGGCGCCAATTTGCAGAGGCGCTGCCATTTGCCCAACAAGCACTGGAAGTAAATCCCACAAATTCATCTATTCGTGCGATGATCGGGCTGATTCATCTTAAAACACACCAGTTTACCAAGGCGGTCCCGGAACTGCAGGATGCCTTGCGGCTGAATCCTGGGTTGTACGCGGCACGTTACAACCTGGCTTGTGCCTACAGCCGGACCGGGCGATTTGCGGAAGCCTACGAAACGTTGCAAAACCTTCTCCCTGCTCAGCCACAGTTTGCCCAACTTGCGGCGCGTGACTCTGAGCTCGCCGGTCTGCGAGCCGATCCCGTTTTCGGGGATCGCTTCAAGGCGTTGGTCGCCGGGACGCGCACGCAATGAACTCGACGGACACGAAACTGCGACACTCCGTGTTTGCCCGTCGGGGCGGGCTTGTCCGCCGCGGCGAGTTGGTTCTGGCAGCGGTGGCGATCGCAGTTCTGACGATCCTCGTGCATTGGCCCGCAGTGCACAACGGCTTTGTGTATTGGGATGATCCACTTTATCTCGTGAAAGCTTCGCAGCTTAAACGCATATCGCTTCCTGCGATCGAATGGGCTGCCACAGCGTTGCTGCCTTTGTACTACCATCCGCTGACGTGGCTCTCGCATCTGCTCGATTTCCAGCTCTGGGGTTGGGATCCGGTAGGTCATCACGCCACCAGCGTATTATTGCATGGACTGAACGCAGGTCTGGTCTGCCTGTTTGTCTGGATGCTCACAGGAACAGTGGAAAATCTATCCAGCTCGACACGACTAACGATGGCCGCAGGAGTCGCTGTCGCCTTTGGGATCCATCCGCTGCAAGTCGAGCCGGTTGCGTGGGTGGCCGAGCGCAAGACGGTGTTGTGCGGGTTTTTTTCGCTGCTGTGTTTGTGCGCTTACCTGCGGGCGGTTTCAGACCCGCAGGCGCCCAGGTCGGCAACCTCGCTGAAGCGGTGGTGGTGGCTGATGGTCTGTTTGTTTCTGGCGGCACTGTTGTCGAAGCCGATGGCGGTGTCGCTGCCGGTCATCATGCTGGTGTTGGATTTCTATCCGCTGCGCCGTCAGACGCGCTGGAGTTGGTGGGCGCTTCTGAAAGAGAAAGCGGTTTTGTTCGCGTGCTGCGTGGCGTTGGGAGTCGTGACGATCATCTCCCAGTCCCGCGCCGGAGCGGTCACGAACCTGGCTGGATTCAGTGCAACAGCGAGATGCGTTGTCGCCGCCCGCAATGTCATTTTTTATCTGTGGAAGCTGATCTGGCCGTCGTGGTTATCCCCATACTATCCGTTGGAAGGAGAAATCCCTCTGGGCGCCCCGGAATTCGTGTTTTCGGCGATCGGCGTCATTTTCATCTCTGTGCTCGCGTTTCGGCTGCGGAGGAAAGTGCCTGTAGTTTGGTCTGCTTGGTGCGCTTACCTGGCGTTGATCGCGCCCGTGTCCGGGCTGATGCAGGTCGGAGGCCAGGGCGCAGGTGATCGGTTTATGTATCTCGCGATGATACCCGTCCTGTTGCTGGTGGCGGCAGGCTGTGTCTGGCTCTGGCGACGCCTCAACTTGATCGGACGCGGCACGCTGGCCCCGCTCCGAGCGGGACTGGCTGTATTACTGGGGTGTCTGCTGCTGTTTTATGGGCTCCAGGCGCGAGATCAAATTACCGTGTGGCATGACGATGAAACGCTGTGGACGGCAGCGGTCGGATACTTCCCCAACTCCGTTCTTGCGAATTGGAAGCTCGCTCAGGCGTTGATGATGCAGAAACGGTACGAGGAGGCGCTGCCTTATGTACAGAAGGCGACGCGCCTGAATCCAACGTTCGGCCCGATGCACGCGACTCTGGGCGAGGTTTATGTGAGAACGCACCGATCCCACGAGGCGCTCGCGGAGTTGCAGGAGGCGTTGCGGCTGAAACCGGACATGCACGACGCCCGGTACACTCTGGCATGTGCGTACAGCCGGTTGAACCGACTGGACGACGCCTATCGAACTCTTCAGGAGTTGCTCGCAGTCGAACCGTCGTATGCCCGTCCGGCAACCGCAGACGAAGAATTAGCCAATCTACGGAATAATCCCAGCTTCTCCGCCCGCGTGCGCGCCATGCTTGGCGGCGTGGCCACAAAATAATTTTGATCTGAGTGCAGGCTGAACCTATACTGTTCGTGGAGGTGTGTTATGGAAATACCATCCAAACTCGTTGATTTCCTCAATCAAGGGAAGGTTCACTACCAGATCATACACCACCCTGAAGCGTTTACCGCGCAGGAGTTGGCGGCAATCGAGCATGTGAAAGGCAAGTATCACGCAAAAGTGGTCATGGCGAAGGTCAACGGCGGGCTGGTCATGGCAGTGTTGCCCGCGGATCGCCGATTGGACCTGGAAAAGCTTGGTATTGCCACCGGCAAACGCGCCACGCTGGCGACGGAAGCGGGATTCCAGACGGTTTTCCCAGATTGCGCCATTGGCACAATGCCTCCCTTTGGCAATCTGTATGGTGTGCCGACGTATGTGGACAAGAGCCTGACCGAGGACGCGTTCATCATTTTCGAAGCTGGCACACACACCGACGCCATCAAGATGAGCTATCCGGACTATGCGCGACTGGCGAGTCCGATGGTGGCGATCTTTGCGGTGAAACTGTGCTGAGAGTGGATTCCGGAAACCCCGACAATGTTTGGTATGGTAGCTTCAAGCGTGGTATTCACGCTACAGGCGCGTTCTTCACGCGCGCCTGCGTTGCGGGATGCGGGAAACATGAGGAAATCGGGTGCATGAACCATGGCACGACCATTGCTATGATGAAAAACATCTGGCATCCTGTAGTCGTGGGATC